>ERZ1673746.252-NODE-252-length-71345-cov-7.428461_pt1 | contig 71345 bp, 67 predicted proteins | sample MGYA00580205_ERZ1673746 | MGnify/ENA primary metagenome ERZ1673746 (study PRJEB41218, sample SAMN15661771) | gut metagenome | host: Homo sapiens | place: Canada: London | collected 2015-08-20/2019-03-30 | study: EMG produced TPA metagenomics assembly of...
TTCGGGTCACACCGTTCTCTGCGACAAAATAGTTACTTGTCACTATTAAGCCTTGTTTTTCAAGGGTTTTCGGCTTTATTCTTTTATATGAGCCTGATATAACTCGATACTGATTATCAACTGTGGGCGTTCTGTTTCGCTTCGGTTGCGGACACTCTCTCCCTAAAAATTCTTGCTAATCAAATTAGCAAGAAAACTCCGTTTTTGCTAATGGAAATCGCCATCCTGCTAATCGGTTGAGAAATCGTGCTAAAAATCTTGCTAATTGAAATGTGTGCTTATTATAGTCCGACCTTGTTTTACCCCGTGCCTTTTAATCCCCTTGTTATCTTGTGTTAGGGCTTCACGCAACGCACATTTCACAGATTGCCTTTTCCCATATATAATTAAAGCATCAGGAGGAAACGATTATGAGAGATAAATACTACATAAATCTGAATGACAAAGAATATTTCGACGCACTTTCTTCTTTGGTGAGCAAGAGAAACAAATTGATCCAAAGCGGTAAGTATACGGACGGGATTGACGAAGTTATTATGAAAATAAAAAAGTCAAAGAAAAAGAAGTTTCGTGTCCTCTATATATAATGTCCGAGTCAGACCACCGAATTTCAATAGAATAGTCAGCATAGCACCGTTTCGTTTTTTGAACGAAGCGGTGTTTTCCCTTTAAGCCACTCATTCCTTTCGAGGTTTGGGTGGCTTTTTTTATTTTTTCAAATAATTTTTCCGAATGGGTTGCTAAAAGGCTTCTCTCAGTGGGAATTAGTGAAAGGGTTATTTCAACTCCGATTAGGAGCAGCCCTTTCGCTGTTCCTTGAAAATTGAATATACAGGTACTTAGGACTTTATTTCTGATGATTAGCCATCATAATGGGTACGCCAAGACTTCCTATATAGGACAGAGCGAGAACCCCCGTTATAACTATCAGGTTGCCCCTGATACGGCGATGACAGTCAGAATGATAATGATACTTCTCTACGGAGCAGGCGGCGAACCCGGCTGAGGTGAAATCCCTATGAAACGGTGAAGCACACCGTTACCTATGTACTTCCCTTGCAAGGGGCGTCGAGGACAAATTTTGCACAGAAACATCAGACTGAAGATAAACATTTCTTCGGTCTTTACATAGCACCTTTTCAAAGCGTGCTAATTCTAAATGAAAGGAGCAAAGACAATGCCCAACTGTAACACGATTGCTATATGTAATCAAAAAGGCGGTGTTGGTAAAACGACTACCACAGTAAACTTGGGTGTAGGTTTGGCTATGCAAGGTAAAAAGGTACTCCTTGTAGATGCAGATCCGCAGGGTGACCTAACAACTTGTCTTGGTTGGCGAGATACGGACAGTCTGCCCGTAGCACTACCGGACAAAATGCTTGAAGTAATGCAAGACAAATGCAAAGAACCAACGAAAGGTATTCTACATCATAAAGAAGGTGTTGACCTTATCCCATCCAATAGCGACCTTTTCGATTTTGAGATTAGTCTTGTAACCGCAATGAACCGTGAAGCCATTTTGAGAAACTACCTGAATGAGGTTAAACGCAATTACGATTATATTATTATCGACTGTTCGCCTTCTCTTGGTATGATGACTCTCAATGCTTTATCGGCAGCGGATAGCGTAATCATTCCCGTTCAGGCTCATTATCTTCCGGCAAAGTGTATGACGCAGTTAATGCGGACTATCACTAAGGTCAAAAAGCATATCAATCCAAAACTAAGTATTGACGGCATACTTTTAACTCTCGTAGATAACAGAACAAACCTTGCCAAAAGTACAATAGATGCCTTGCGTGAGAATTTCGGCAGTTATATCAAGATATACAACTCTCAAATTCCCATAGCAATAAAGGCGGCTGAGGTAAGTTCCAAAGGTAAAAGTATTTATGCCTATGAGCCTAACAGTACGGTGTCCAAAGCCTACACCGAATTTTCAAAGGAGGTGTTAGCCGATGGCAGGAAGAAAGAGCGACTTCACTCTGCCCAAGTTCGATGATATTTTTTCGACTCAGGAAATGCGAGATGAAGAAAAACTCTCGAAAATCCGAGATATTCCCATTGACCTGATTGACGATTTCCCCGACCACCCTTATAGGGTTCAAGATGATGAAGATATGGAACGGCTTGTTGAGAGCATTAAAGAGCGTGGTGTTATAACCCCTGCTATGGTTTGCCAAAAAGAAGATGGCAGATACGAACTCGTTTCAGGACACAGGCGAAAAAGAGCAAGTCAAATTGCAGGCTTTCCAACCCTGAGATGCGAAGTAGTTGAACTCACAAGAGATGAAGCCATAATCTTAATGGTTGAAAGCAACTATCAAAGAACGCAACAGTTGCCTTCCGAGCGAGCCTTTGCATATAAGATGCGTCTTGATGCTATGGCAAGGCAAGGAAAACGAACCGACCTAACCTGTGCAACCAAGTTGCACAAGTCAGATGGAAAGAAAAGCAGAGATACGGTTGCCGATAAAAGCGGCGAAACAGTCCGAAGATATATCCGCTTGACAAATCTTGTTCCCGAACTTCTTGATATGGTAGACAATTCGGTAGTGAAGGATAAGGACTCTTTGCAAATGGCGTTGAAGCCTGCCGTTGAGTTATCATATCTTGATGAGGACAGTCAGCGTGATGTTGTTGCAGAAATTGACTTAAACTACTGCACCCCATCTCACGAGCAAACTATTCGTATGCGAGAGATGTTTGAGAAAGGTAAACTCACTCCCGAAGTCATACAAGCAATTATGTCTGAGCAAAAGCCAAATCAAAAAGAAAAGATAGTCCTTCGTGGTGATCGTGTGCGACAACTCATTCCTAAGAGTGTCCCACTCAGTCAGACGGAGGATTTTGTTTGCAAGGCATTGGAATATTACAATAACTTTTTGCGTAAGCGGGCAGAGCGTGATACACGGTAGTAGGAGTACAAGTTTCTTTTCCCCTTTCTCACACTCTAACCCCTTATTACCTGCTAACTTGCCGAAATAGATATATACTATCTCCCTGAATAAACTATCTCAGGTCTATATGTCTATCTCATAAAGAAAACGCACAATTCACACTTGAAGGAGGTGGTTGTTATGATTTAAGTTTACCCCGTAAATTCGCACCGTTGCTTTTCAGCAGCCTGTTTTCTACAATAACGGCAAAGGAGTTGATGAATATGAAACAGATAGGTTTATGCTTTTGTTTGTCAATTATTTTTGCCGCTTTGCTTTGCGGCTGCGGCTCGGAGCAGAAAAACTTGCCGAGCAGCACCGAGCAAAACGAGGTCTTTTCTTCGGCAGGTAAACAGGCAGAACCCGAAAGCACGGAAAGTCAGGATGTGACCGAAACGGTTTTAGAGATACCGCAGACTTCTCCCCCTGCAATCAAAGAGCCGGAGATTGAAAGCACTGTACCACCCGAAAAAAAGGCTGAACCCACGAAAACGGAAATCAAGCAACCGCAGAAAAGCGAAAACAAACCGCAGGAGAAAACGGATGCACCAAAAGCACCTGCCACTCCCGAACCGCCCACAAAGACGGAAACACCGACCGAACCCGTAAAGCCGAAAACCGCTTATGACTATGTGTTTGACATTGAAGCAATTCGCAGCGATTTAATTGCTGTTGGGCAGTCTATGGGACTTACTCATATCACAAGCGATAACGGAACGGAAATCACGCCGAGCAATTCGTCTTGGGCTACTCCCGTAACGGCTTCAAGGTCGTTTCAGGGGGAAAACCTCAAACGGAAACTCACGGACTATGTGCAATCTATGCCGAGTATTCTTTCCGCTTACGGCGGCGCAGCAATCGAATATTTCACGATATATATTGAACCGCTTGACGGCGGCAGTTACCGGATATATTTTCTGTACTGAGTCCGTGAACCCACACACCCTCTGTTAAAACGACAGAGGGTATTTTTATACCTAAAATCAAGAAAGGACGGTAAAAACCGAAATGAAACATTTTGTAAAAACCAATGCAAAGCGCATTGCCGCAGCCATTCTCTGTGCCGTGATGTGCATTGCCGCACTCCCGTTTTCCGCCTTTGCGTTTACGGCAGAGGAAGGCAAAACGGTAAACGCCTATTACGGCGCAAAATATATCGGCTTTGACGGCGAAAAATACCACTCTCCCGCCACATATCAGTACATTACCTACGACAGCAGTGGTAATGTGAGCCTTCATTCAAAGAAAGCGGGCGGCGCACGATCAAAACTGATGATCAAGGACAGCAGCGGCGCACGGCAGGTATTGTGCATTGAGTCCGGCGTGGACTATAACGCCAACGGAACATATACAAGCGAAAGCGGTAAGAACAACGCATACTTTCAAAATCTCCCCGCTGCCGTGCAGTACGGTCTTATGCTCACCTCTGTTTACGGCTGGCATCCGGGCAAGACCGCACCCGTCAGCGGAACGAATGAGGACGATTTTGCGATTGCTACTCAGGTGATCCTTTGGGAGTATCAGCAGCAGCTTCGTACCTCGCCCACAACTCTTTCGGCAAACAGTTACGGTATTCCTGCCGATACCTACTACAAGGGTATTCAGGGCAGACCTGCCGAGAAATGCTACGATTGGCTTCTCTCGCAGATGCAAAGCCACGCAACCGTACCGAGTTTTGCTTCTCACAGAAGCGGTTCGGCAGAGGTCTACACCCTGAAATACAATCAGGCGGCAGACAATTACAGTCTTACGCTGACCGACACCAACAATACGCTGGCGGATATTAAGTTTAGTGCAAGCGGTATTACCGTATCAAGAAGCGGCAATCAGTATACTTTCACTTCCAAGAAGATGGTTGAAAGCGCCGTTGGTATTACGGCACAGAAAAGCATTCCGAATATCGACGGTAATACCCTCATTTGGGGCTACCCCGGCAAGCAGACAATGATGTCAGGTGCGGAAGATCCCGTTGTTTTCTATCTGAAAGTTAAGACCGAAACCACAGGTATCGGTCATATCGTGAAGCACTCTGAGGATAACAAGGTAGACGGCGTTAAATTTAATATCGCAGGCAATGGTGTCAATCAAACCGTAACCACAAAAAAGGACGGAACGGTGGATATTGAACTTATGCCGGGTGTTTACACGGTAACGGAACTTGCCGAAGAAAAATACGAACCGCAGAGTGTGCAGAGAGTCACGATTGTATCGGGACACACCTTTACGGTCACTTTCAGCAATGTATTAAAGCGTGGCGGTTTGAAGGTTATCAAATCTTCCGAGGACAACTTTGTTGAGGGCGTGGCTTTTCATCTTTACGGTACTTCGCTTTCAGGCATTGCCGTTGACGAGTATGCCATAACCGATGCAAACGGTGTGGCAACCTTTGAAGGTGTCCTTATCTCCGGCACTGAGCCGTATACCGTTGAAGAAGTGGATACCGCAGTCCGTTATGTTATTCCCGAAAAGCAGAACGCACCGATCAAGTGGAATGAGGTTACAAGCCGTAATTTTACGAACACGCTCAAAAAGTTTACCGTGACCGTAACCAAGAGCGACGCCGAAACCGGAAACAAACAGGGCGATGCTTCTCTTGCAGGGGCTAAGTACGGCATTTTTAAGGGCAATCAACTCGTTGACGAATACTACACCGACGAAAACGGTCAGTTTGTAAGCAAGGAGTATGTTTGCGGGGACGATTGGACAGTAAAAGAACTTGCACCGAGCAAGGGATATTTGCTTGATCCTACCGTTTATCCTATCGGTGCGGAAGCAAAGCGTTACACCGTTGAACACAATCAGACGGCAAACGATGTAAACGAGTGGGTTGTTAAGGGCAATATCGCTATCATTAAGCATTGTGATGATGGCGAAACAAAGATTGAAACACCCGAAAGCGGCGCAGAGTTTGAGGTTTTCCTGAAAGCCGCAGGCTCTTATGATAACGCAAAGCCTGCCGAGCGTGATTATCTCACCTGTGATGAAAACGGATTTACACAGACCAAAGAAATGCCTTACGGCATCTATACCGTTCATCAGACCGAAGGTTGGGAGGGTGGCGAGTTTATTAAAGATTTCGATGTCTTTATCGCAAAGGACGGTCAGACTTATCGTTATCTTATCAACAACGCACCCTTTGAGAGTTATATCAAGGTGGTAAAAGTCGATGCGGAAAGTGGCAAGACAATCCCCTATGCAGGCGCAGGCTTTCAGATTTACGATCCGACAGGCAACCTTATCACAATGACCTACACCTATCCGACGACTACCGTAATTGATACCTTTTATACGGACGCCAACGGTTGTTTCGTCACACCTGAAAAATTGGATTACGGCAAGGGCTATTCTATTGTCGAGGTGCAGGCTCCCTACGGATATGTGCTTGACGGCACTCCCGTATATTTTGATGTAACCGAGGATAATTCTACCGAAGAAAGCGGGGTTACGGTGATTAAAGTAAATAAACCGAATACGGCTCAGAAAGGAACAATCACCGTTGAAAAGACGGGCGAAGTGTTCAGCGGCGTAAATGTCAGCGGCTCTGAGGATACGGAGGTAATCTATCAGCCTGTTTATGAAACGGCAGGACTTGAAGGTGCGGTATATGAAATCCGTGCCGCAGAAGATGTCTATACCCCTGACGGAACACTCCGTTACACCAAAGGCACGGTGGTAGATACCGTTATTACAGACGGGGACGGCTTTGCCAAGAGCCGTGAACTCTATCTCGGCAAATATGAGGTGCGAGAAATCACAGCGCCGTATGGAATGGTGCTGAATGGTGAAATCCACATTGCCAAACTTGTCTATGCGGGACAGAATATTTCTGTAACCGAAACGGCAGCGTCTTTCTTCAATGAAAGACAGAGGGTTGAAATCGGGCTTGTAAAGGTTCTTGAAAAGAACGAACTCTTTAATATCGGCACAAACGGCGAAATGAAGAACCTTTCCTTTGGGCTATTCGCCGCAGAAGAAATCGTCAGCGCAAGCGGTACTTCCATTCCCGCAGACGGACTGATTGAGATTATCACGCTGAATGAGGACGGAACGGCAAAAATCAAGACCGACCTTCCTATCGGCAACTACTATGTGAAAGAACTCGCTACCGATGAACACTATATCCTCTCGGATACCAAGTATCCCGTAAACTTTGAGTACGCAGGACAGGAAACGGCAACCGTTAAGATTGATGCCAACAACGGCAAGACAATCGAAAATGACCTGATTTACGGTTCTGTTTCCGGCAAGAAAGTCGATGAGGACGGCAACGCTCTCGGCGGTGCGCTGATTGGTATTTTCCGTACAAGCGACGGCGAATTTACAAAAGAAATTGCTTTGATGACTACCGTTTCCGCAGAGGACGGTTGTTTTTCTTTTGAAAACATCCCATTTGGCACTTGGTATATCCGTGAGATTGAGCAGCCGACAGGCTTCGTGCTGAACGATACGGTTTACCCCGTAACCATCGGGCAAAACGGTCAGGTCGTTGAGGTTAAAATCGTCAACAGGCACATTCGTGGAAACATCACCCTTACCAAAGTGGACGCAGATTATCCCGAAAACAAACTGACCGGAGCGACCTTTGAAGTTTACAAGGATAATAACGGCGATGGGAAACTTGATGACGGAGATACCCTTGTCGGAACACTTACCGAAAGCGAGATGGGTGTCTATGAGATGAAAGACCTGCTTTACGGTCACTATCTCGTAAAGGAAACCAAAGCGCCCGACGGATTTTTGCTTGACGAAGGCGTTTATGCAGTATTCATCGAAGCAGACGGTATGACCTACTCGGTTGAAAACAAGGCAGGTGTAGGCTTTATCAACAACGCAATGACGGGTTCTCTCAAAATTATCAAGACTTCTTCTGACGGAAAAGTTGAGGGTTTTTCCTTCCGTGTTACCGGGGCGAACGGTTACGATAAGACCTTTGTTACCGACAAAAACGGCGAAATTCTTATTGAAGGACTCCGCATCGGTGAATATACCGTTTCAGAAGTTGTAGACGGTGTATCTTCCGCCTACTCCCGACCTTCTGATAAAAAGGCAAATGTAATGACCGATTCCACAACCATTGTTGAGATGCACAATATCCTTATCGACAATCCTAAGACGGGTGACGAGAGCAAGGTGGGCTTGTGGCTCGGACTGCTCGGCTTGTCTGTTTTGGGTGTAGGAACAACTGTGCTTATCGGTTTCAAACGCAAGAAAAAGGATGGTGAACAGTAATGGAACCTAAAACAATTATAACGCTTGTACTGATAGCGTTTATTATCGGAGGAATTATCTTCCTTCAGGTAAAGAACAAGAAAAAATAAACCTTTGGGGCGGATGAAATATTCCGCCCCTTTTCTATTTACGGAGGCAAGTTATGAAAGACCTTAAAACGATTGAAAGCAGAGTCCGTGTTATTCTTTCCAACCATAAGGAAGCACGAGATGACGATATGATCCTTTATTTGCTCTATTGCAATCGCTACGGTGAAGTAAAAATTGGCGAACTGCCTTTCGAGATGGTTATGAACAACTACAAGGTTTTTCATATTCCTTGCTTCGAGAGTATTCGTCGCACCCGTCAGAAAATTCAGGCGGTAACGCCCGAACTCGGTTGCAGCCCCAAAGTACGCAGAGCGAGAAAAAAGCAGCAAGGCAATTTCAAAGCCTATGCTACCGACAAGAAAAAGTGAGGTGATACCGATGAATACGGTAAAACGAAAAAGGATAAGGAGGCAGAACAATGAAAGAAACATTTACCCTTCAGCAGAAAACAAAAGTTTTGCATAAACTCTTTAGAGTCAACTGCAAAACCGAAAAAGAGTTGCAGGCTCTTGATATGGAGAATATTTTGAAAATCCCGAACATTACCATTCAGGATATGACTGTAATTACGGAACTTCAGAAAGCGACCAAAGCAAATAAACTGTTCTCCTATTTGGGCGGTGATAGCGATGAGCAGCAGAGCGAATGACCGCCATATTATTTGGGGCGATATTAACCTTGACTTTGAAGATTGGAAAGATGACTTGTCGGAACAGTATCCCGACCTTTCGGAAGAAGAACTGATGCAAAAAATGTACGAAATAAATGCTGACTACCTCGATGATGAGCGTATGAACCTTAATGTCCAACTTTCTCAGCCTATCTTAGTAGTTGCGGATATTGGGCCTTGGAATGGCAGATTTAACGGTTATGCCGAAATAAAATCAGGAAAGATTTGCGACTGTCTTTATTCCGAAATGGATATGTGCGAGTGGTATGTTGATAAATACGGAGATCTTCGTGCAGATGCCGTACATCACGACGGAAGAAACCATTATCTCTATCGTGTGTATAAGGACACCGCTACCGACTGTCAGATAGAAAATCTCAAGGCAAAGATATATGACGGTAAGGCAACACGAGCTGATATAACAAGGGTTACAAGACGGCTCGGTGATGATATTGCCGCCGTTTACGGCTTTACCATTCCTCGACAGAAACAAACAAAACAAATAGAAAGATAAGGAGGTGTTACCTGATGGCACGAAAATATGACCTAATTTCCGAGTTATACAATCGCACCTGCAAGACGGTTGTATCCTCACCGGAAAATTGGCAAGCCTTTTTGACTTCTGCTTGCAGAAACTACAAACTTCGCTTTGATGAACAGTTGCTTGTATTTGCCCAAAGACCGGACGCAACCGCCGTTCTTGAAATTGAGCGTTGGAACAAATCTTTCGGGAGATGGGTAAACAAAGGTGCTACGGGCATTGCGGTATTTGACGATGTAAGCAGAAGCCATCAGTGGCTTATTCATTATTTCGATATTTCCGACACTCACGAAAGCAGATACTCTCGCCCCGTTCCCATTTGGTCTATGAAACCTGAGTACGAGGAAGAAATTATTGAAACACTTGAAAGCACCTTTGGAACTATTGAAGATAAGAGTTCTCTTGCTTCGGCAATTCTTGGTGCTGCACGAAATGCGACGGAAGATAATATTCCCGATTATATCAAAGATTTGCTTTACTCGGTCAACAACAGTTTTTTGGAGGAATTGGACGAGGACGCTATCAGTTCGATTTACAAAAAGACTGTCGCAAACAGCGTGGCGTATATGACAATGGAAAGGCTCGGCATTGATACGGAAGAATACTTTTTCCGTGAGGATTTTGAGGATATTATCAATTTCAATACGCCCGAAACCCTTAATGCTCTTGGTTTCGCAACGAGTGATATTGCTGAAATGGGGCTTGCAGAAATTGCAAAAACGATTATGTCCCTTGAAAAGCAAAATCGCATAATTGCCGAAACTCAAAATTCCGACTACAATGTAGTCAAAGAAAATCAAACCGAAAGGAGTCTTGAAAATGACCGAATTGACCTACACGATGCAGGGCGATTACAGACTGCCCAATCTGACCGTACCGAATCAGTCGGAAACTCCGATGGGACACTTCTCTCGACTGAGAGCGAAGTACCTGAAGGAAAACCGCAAAGTTCTGTACTACAATCTCCTGACGAGTTGCAAACTGAACGAACATCTGACGGAAGTGGAACAGACGGCAACCGAACTGACGGAACGCTTAACGAAAGAGTTGGCGGAGAAAGAGGGCGTGACGGAGAGCCTGAAAGCAACCGATATGATGAGTTGGGTTCGACAAATGAACAACATCCGCAATCGGGTTCAGGAAACGGTATTGAAGCAAGTAGTCTACGCTTAGATTACTATGACCGTTCCAATGAAGATAAGAGCCTGCCGTTCTTCGGCGGCGATGATACCGTAAGAGAAATTCTCGGAACAACACCCCACTTGAAAGCCGACAAAGACGAGATACAGGCATTTTTTGAAGCAAACGCTGACAAAGATGCCCGTATTTCATATATCAAGAGCATTTTCAACAACGACTATACAGAAGTGATTTTGAGCGATGAACGCCGTGTGGGATATAAGACATATCAAAATGTCCTGCACCTATGGGAAGGCAGTTATCTCAATCGTACTAAGCAAAGTTTTTATGATTGGGGTGTTATTTCCGAGCATTTTGAAGCAATGCGACTCTTGGGAGAACTTCAGGACAAATTCAAGCCATTGCCCTCTATTGATGGGCAAATGAGTTTAATGCTCGACTATGAAGCAGAGGTAGCAAAACCCTCTGCTTTTACTTTTTCACAAGAGATTATCGACGCTGTTATCACTCGTGGCAGCGGTTTTTCTGAAGGAAAAATGCGTATCTATGAGCAGTTCCAAAAAAGCCTGTCCAAAAAAGAAAATGTAGACTTTCTGAAAAAAGAATACGGATGGGGCGGTTCTTATCCCGTTATTATCGGAACGGGTATTGATGAACAACACGACGGTAAAGGTATTCAGATTTCAAAAGGCATCGGCAATGACAAACCTCATATTCTTTTGAATTGGAATCAGGTAGAAAAGCGAATTTCCGAGCTTATCAAAATGGACAGATACCTAAGCCCAAAAGAAAAGGAGTTATATCCGAAGTGGCTTGAAAATCAGGAAGTCCGCAGAGCAGAAATTGCAGAGGAACGCAGAAAAAAAGAAATTCTTTCTACTGCACCACCCGAAAAGGAAGAGCCGGAACAGGACAATGACCGATATGAATATCATCTTGGAAACACCGTATATATCGGTGCAAATGAGTATGAAATTCAGTCTTTTGATGATGAGCGTGTGATGCTCTATGATTTGCAGTTCCCGTTGTTTAATAAGGAAATGTCAAGAGCAGAGTTCGACCAAAAGGTTCGTGAGAACCCTATGAACGCCCACTTGAAAGTCACGGAAAAGCAGTCCGAAAAAACGGCTGCCCCGTATGACATAGGTATGGGCTATCTCGGAAACGGACTAACTGTTTGGAATCGTGCCGTAGAAGTTAATGGGGACTATCAGAATATTGCCCACATCTCTCCCGAAGGTAAGATTACCTACTATGTGCAGGACTTGCCGCAAAGTATTGTGGAGCGTATCGAGCAGGCGGCGGAAAGGGAGAAATCTCACACCGATCCGAACACAACACCTATCGGTGATGATGACTACTATTTCCACCGTCCCGATGTTGGTGAATTTGAAGCGGTCTATTATAACCCCGACGCAGCAGCGGGCGGTCAGTTTGTGTTTGCACATTTGCCCTATGACCTTATAACCGAAGCAAAGGCGAATACCGACAGTCCGGACGGCTTCTTTGAATACCTTGATGAACACGCCAAGACGGAGTTGGTTGACCTCGGCACACCTGAATACGATGCCGTATTGGAAGAATATGCTGCCCCACATCCTGAACGCATTGGCAGAAGCGAAGATACGATGAATACCCTCGTATCGCAGGCAGAAAGTGAAGTGACGCAAGAAAGTCATTTGCCGCAGTTCTATCAGGATTATCTTGAAATCAAGACAGACAATCCGAATAGCCTTGTCCTGTATCAGATGGGCGATTTCTTTGAAGCCTATACTAATGATGCAGATGTCGTTGGGACAGCCCTTGACCTTGTAAAAACAACCCGTTCCATAGATAAGAACTTCCGCATACCGATGGTAGGGTTTCCGCAGCATCGCTTGGAAACCTATCTGACAATGCTGACCGACAGAGGGTTTGATGTTGCGATTTCTTCCCTTGAAAACGGAGAACGAAAAGTCTATAGCGTTGTTTCGCAAAACAAAGAAGAACCTTTGGAGTCGAAACCTATCGGCAGGATTGAATACCTCGGCACAAACGGCGAAGTCGGAGAAAGTATCGAATACACAAGCCCGTATCAGTTGGAAAAGGATATTAAAGAAGAAAACTACTACGGTGTCCCGATGAATGTGGTTCTTTACAGACAATCAGACGGCTCTGTTGTTCCACACGACTATATCGCAGAATGTGATCCGCCGCTGAAAGGCTTTTCTGTTATCGACAATCCGTATTTGAAATCTTCCCTTGATATTGCAAAGGAAATTATCGACGAATACTGTCGAGAGGAATTTGAGCGTGATGAAGGTGCAGACTACACCAACCTTTCAAAAGTCAATGTAGCCTATACAACGACCGAAGATGATAAGCACGAAATTCAGGCAAGCGTCAACCTTGTTGATTATCGTATTGAAACTCTCGTTGACGGTAAAGTAATCCGTACCGAACAGTACGACACGCTTGAGGATATGATCGAGCAAGGTTTGAAGAACCTCTCCTTTGATGACCTTGTATATCTGTCAGAGGAAGAACTTGGGCGTGTGGAAAAGGCAACTGAAACCATTGTGCCTGAGTGGGAAAAACCGAAGAAAAGTAAGGTACAGTCCTTTGACTTGCACCCTGAAATTCCAATGTCCGAGCGACACAATTTTGACCTTGCCAACAACGAGATAGCGGAAGTAAATAAAAAAGAGCGTTTTCACAGAAACTATGCAGCAATATCAACTCTGAAAAAATGTCAGGAGGAAAATCGCTTTGCCACTACCGATGAGCAGAAAATCTTGTCGAGATATGTTGGTTGGGGCGGTATTCCCGAAGTGTTTGATGAGCGTGCAGGTTCTTGGCAGACCGAATACAGAATGCTTAAAAATATCCTGTCACCGGAAGAATATGCTTCTGCAAGAGAAAGCACTCTGACCGCCTTTTATACACCGCCTACGGTGATAAAAGCGGTATATAAGGCTATGGAACAGTTGGGCTTCAGTGAGGGCAATATTTTAGAGCCTTCTTGCGGTATCGGACACTTTATCGGTATGATGCCCGACTCGATGAGTGCGAGTAAAATCTACGGCGTGGAACTTGACACTATATCGGCAGGTATCGCTCAACAACTCTACCAAAAGACTTCTATTGCGGCGCAGGGCTTTGAAGAAGCAAATCTTCCCGACAGTTTTTTTGATGCGGTTGTAGGCAATGTGCCTTTCGGAGATTTCAAAGTTTCCGACAAGAGGTACGATAAATACAAATTCCTGATCCACGATTATTTCTTTGCAAAGTCCCTTGACAAATTGCGACCGGGCGGCGTTATGGCGCTCATAACGAGCAAAGGAACAATGGATAAGGATAACCCATCGGTAAGAAAATATATCGCACAGAGAGCCGATTTGCTCGGTGCAATTCGTCTACCGAACAACACATTTAAGGGTAACGCCGGAACGGAAGTCGTTTCGGATATTCTTATCTTGCAGAAGCGTGACCGTCTAATAGACATAGAGCCTGATTGGGTGCATCTCGGTAAAGATGAGAACGGCATCACAACGAACAGTTACTTTGTGGAACACCCCGAAATGATACTTGGTGAGATGAAAATGGTATCAGGACGGTTCGGTCCTGAACCATCTTGTGTGCCTTATGAGGGGGCTGACCTTGCAGAGCAATTAGACGAAGCAATTTCTAATATTCACGGTGAGATTACGGCTTATGAGGTTGATGACGAACTGACCGAAGAAGACAACTCTATCCCTGCCGATCCGACAGTCCGAAACTTCTCTTATACGGTGGTGGACGATAAAATCTATTTCCGAGAAAATTCGAGAATGGTTCAGGTTGATGTTTCCGCTACTGCCGAAAACAGAATTAAGGGTATGATTTCTATTCGTGATGCGGTCAGAAAACTGATTGAATTACAAACGGAGGATTACCCCGACTCGGAAATCAAAGCCGAGCAAGAACGACTGAATTCACTTTATGACACCTTTACAGGTAAATACGGATTGCTCAATAGCAGAGCCAACACATCGGCTTTCTCTCAGGACAGTTCGTTCTCGCTGCTCTCTGCCCTTGAAATCTTAAACGACGAGGGAAACCTTGAGCGCAAGGCGGATATGTTCTTTAAGAGAACGATTAAGCCGCACACACCTGTTACTTCGGTTGATACTTCAAGCGAAGCACTTGCCGTATCTATGGGAGAAAAAGCCTGCATTGATATGGAATATATGTGTCAACTTTCAGGTAAGACCGAAGAAGAAATATACACAGACCTAAAGGGTGTTATTTTCCTAAACCCTATGTACGGCTACGGTAGCAGTACCGAAGCAAAGTATCTTATGGCAGATGAATACCTTTCGGGAAATGTCCGTGAAAAACTCGCTGTTGCAAGAAAGTCGGCTGAACTTTATCCCGAAGATTACAAAGTCAATGTGGAAGCACTTGAAAAGGTGCAACCGAAAGACTTAACGGCAAGTGAAATCTCTGTCCGTCTTGGTGCAACTTGGTTGCCCCCTGAAATCGTAGAGCAGTTTATCTTTGAGTTCTTGGGAACACCGAGATATGCACAATGGAATATCAAACTCCACTTTTCCGAATATACGGGAGAATGGAACATTGAGGGCAAATCTTACGACGGAGGCAATGTCAAAGCGTACAGTACCTACGGAACAAAGCGTATCAATGCCTATAAAATCATTGAGGAAACCTTGAATTTGAAAGATGTCCGTATCTTCGATTATGTCGAAGATAACGACGGTAAAAAGAAAGCAATCCTCAACAAAAAGGAAACTGCAATCGCTCAGGCGAAGCAGGAACTTATTAAGCAAGGTTTTCAGGATTGGGTTTGGTCAGAGCCGGAACGCCGTGAGCGACTGTGCAAACTCTATAACGAGAAATTCAACAGTATTCGCCCCCGTGAGTACGACGGAAGTCATATCACCTTCAATGGGATGAACCCTGAAATAGAACTCCGTGAACACCAAAAAAATGCGGTGGCTCACATTCTTTATGGAGGTAATTCGCTTCTTGCACACGCAGTCGGGGCAGGCAAAACTTTTGAGATGACGGCAGCGGCGATGGAGTCCAAAAGGCTCGGACTGTGCAATAAATCTCTCTTTGTTGTGCCAAACCACCTGACCGAACAATGGGCGGCAGAGTTCCTGCAACTATATCCTTCCGCCAATGTTTTAGTTGCGACGAAGAAGGATTTTGAAACAAAAAACCGCAAAAGGTTTTGCGGTCGTATTGCTACGGGTGATTACGACGCAATCATTATCGGACACTCTCAGTTCGAGAAAATACCGATGAGTATTGAACGACAGAGAGCAATCCTTGAGCAACAACTTGATGAGGTCGTAAACGGTATTTCAGACTTGAAGAAAAATCGTGGAGATAATTTTTCGGTCAAGCAGTTAGAGCGAACCAAAAAATCCGTGAAGCAAAAACTTGATAAACTCAATGACCAAACCCGAAAAGACGATATTGTCACCTTCGAGGAACTCGGTGTAGACAGACTTTTCATTGATGAAAGCCATTATTATAAAAACCTTTTTCTCTATACCAAGATGCGAAATGTCGGCGGTATCGCACAGACCGAAGCGCAGAAATCAAGCGACCTTTTTATGAAATGCCGTTATCTTGATGAAATCACGGGCGGTCGTGGCACGGTGTTTGCAACCGGAACGCCGATCTCAAATTCTATGGTGGAGTTATATACCATACAGAGATACTTGCAGTACAACACGCTTGTAAAAAACAATCTGCAACACTTCGATGCGTGGGCTTCCACTTTCGGAGAAACCGTTACGGCGGTAGAACTTACGCCCGAAGGAACGGGTTACAGAGCAAAGACAAGATTTGCAAGGTTCTATAACCTACCCGAACTTATGGCTATGTTTAAGGAAGTGGCGGATATTAAAACCGCAGATATGCTTGACCTTCCCGTGCCAAAAGCAAACTTCCACAACATCTCGGTAAAGCCATCTGAAATTCAAAAGCAGATGGTAGCCGAACTTGCGGAAAGAGCCGAGAAAGTGCGAAATGGAATGGTTGACGCAAGCGTTGACAATATGCTGAAGATAACCAATGACGGCAGAAAACTTGCACTTGATCAAAGGCTAATCAACCCTATGCTCCCCGACTTTGAGGGCAGTAAGTTGAATGCTTGTGTAGATGCGATGTTTGAAACTTGGGTAAACGGAAAAGAAAAACGGCTGACGCAGTTGTTCTTCTGTGACCTTTCAACTCCGAAAAACGACGGTAATTTTTCCGTGTATGATGATATACGAAAAAAACTTGTCGAACGTGGAGTACCCGCCGATGAGATAAAGTTCATTCACGAAGCAGACACCGAAGCAAAGAAACTTGAACTCTTTAAGAAGGTACGCAGAGGTGATGTCCGTATCCTTATGGGCAGCACTCAGAAGATGGGTGCAGGTACGAATGTGCAGAACAAACTTGCCGCTTCAAGCGACCTCGACTGCCCTTGGCGTCCTTCCGATTTGGAACAAAGACTCGGCAGAAGTATCCGTCAGGGCAACGAAAACCTTGAAGTTGATATTTACCGTTTCGTTACGGAAGAAACCTTTGACGCTTACCTTTATCAACTTGTTGAGGGCAAGCAGAAGTTCGCTTCACAGATTATGACGAGCAAATCCCCCGTGAGATCTTGCGAAGATATTGACGAAACCGCATTGTCTTATGCAGAAATCAAAATGCTTGCAACGGGCAACCCGTATATCAAAGAGAAGATGGACTTGGATATTCAGGTGCAGAAACTAAGGCTCTTAAAATCCAACTTCCTCTCTGAAAGATATGCTCTTGAGGATAAGATAATCAAGTTCTATCCGCAGGAAATCGCAAGGCGAACAGAAACAATAGCAAGCCTTAAATCAGATATTGAGCGTGTCGCACAACACCCGAAACCGATTGATGATACCTTTGTTGGTATGACGGTTAAGGGTGTTTTTTATTCCGAAAAAGCGGATGCAGGCAATGCAATTCTTAAAGCGTGTCAGGCTATGACAAACCCCGATCCTATTTCTCTCGGAGAGTATCGTGGCTTTCAAATGGAACTGTACTTTGAAGCGAGAGAATACAAGGTTAAACTCAAAGGAGAACTCGGTTATCCCGTTACACTTGGTACAGACACCTTCGGTAATATCACTCGTTTTGATAACGCCCTTGAGGGTTTACCGAAGCGTTTGGAAATCAACGAGCAGGAACTTGAGAACACCAAAAAGCAGTTTGAAACTGCAAAGGTTGATGTGGGCAAACCGTTTAATCAGGAAGAAGAATTGACGGCTAAGACCGCACGACTGAACGAACTGAACGCACTTCTCAATGTGGATAAGCGTGAAAACGAGATAGTCGGCGGTGAGCCTGATGAGGGCGATGACACGCCCACACCGAAGAATAAAGACCGTGAACGATAGGAGGTGATTATTTGTCTGTTGAATACAGAATAAAAGAAGTCTTGAAGCGAACAGGCTTTACTTTAACGAAGTTTGCAGAGAAGCGCAGAGTATCGACCATAACCGTAAGCAGAAAAGTAAATCACGGAAAATGGACGCTCGAACAACTCTTTGAACTTGCACAAATTACGGGTTGCAGGTTTCAGTGCTGCTTTGTGTTCAAGGACGGAGGGCGAATATATTTGCACGATTATAATGAGAAAGGAGATGCTATTATGCCGACAGATTATGTGGAACTGCTCTATGAAAAGGTGCAGGCTGAGTACGATAATTTCATCGAAGAACTCAAGCGAATGACACCTGAACAAGTCATTGAAAAAGCATACGAAAAGGTTGCCAAAGAAAATATGGTGATGGCAATTCAGGACAAAGAACTTACACCTTCCGAAGCGAAGGCTTTGTGCCGTGAGAAATACCCTCTTGACCGTATGTATCGGGAATGGCTTGATACTGATGTCAGCGAAATGCAGATGTTGAAGGACTCCATTGATGAAACTGCAAAAAAAGCAGTCAAAGAAATGAAGGACAAACAGAAAGAAAGTAGGTGAAGTCAATGCCGTATATCGCACCGGAAATCATAATGGAAGCGAAGCGTATGGACTTGCTCACCTATCTAAAAAACTACGAACCGCACGAACTTGTGAGGTTTGCAGGCAACACCTACACAACACGCACTCACGACAGTTTGAAAATTTCAAACGGAAAATGGATGTGGTGGTCGCAAGGTATCGGGGGCAAATCTGCCCTCGATTATCTTGTAAAAGTCAAAGGACTTTCATTTCTCGAAGCCGTAGAAACGATTATGGGCGGCAATGTTGCACTCCCTATTCCGTGTTCTCCACAAGCAGAAAATGTCCCCAAAGTCCTGCTGCTGCCTGACAGAAGCAAAAGCAACGATGTTATAACCGAGTATCTTTTCGGCAGAGGTATCGACTACGAAATTATAAATTACTGCATACAAAAAGGACTGATTTTTGAGAGCCTACCGTATCACAATGTCGTGTTTGTCGGTAACGATGAGAAAGGAAAACCTCGCTATGCGGCATACCGAGCCACCAACAAATCCAATTTTAAGGGTGATGCTTCAGGTAGTGACAAGCACTATTCCTTTCGGCTCGAAGGCACAAACAAAGAGGAAGTTCACCTTTTTGAATGTGCAATAGATGCTCTATCGTATGCGACGATTACAAAGATAAACGGAGGTCAATGGAAAAGAGAAAACCTTGTTTCCCTTGCAGGGGTTTATAAGCCGAAAGAGAAAATCGAAGAAAGTAAAACGCCCGTTGCGGTGGCTGGCTACCTTGAACGCCACCCCGAAATCAGGCGAATACTGATACACTTCGATAATGACAATGCGGGCAGAAAAGCAACCGAAGCGTTGATAGTTAAGTTGTCCGACAAATACGAAGTCGTTGATAGTCCACCCGATTACGGTAAGGATTACAACGACTTTTTGTGTTTGAAATTAGGAATTTACCAACACAAAACCAAAGAAAGGACGAATGAACGATGACAGAAAATAAGATTTCCGTTCTGCTTATTGAGCCGAACAAGTACCCAAAAATGATTGAGATTGATGACACGCTTGAAGCAATGCAGCAGGTTGTCGGCGGTGACATTGAAGAATATATGCCCTTTGACGATGAGGCGGCTATCATCTGTAACGAGGAAGGAAAGGTCAACGGTCTGCCGCCCAACCGTGCGGTGTACGCCGAACCTGAAGCGGTTGAAATGAGTTATCAGGAGATGAAAAAGCGTTTCCGAGAATTTGAAAACAACCACAAGGAACACCTTACCGGATATGTTGTTTTTACCGAGGACAGTTTCGATAAGCCGTATAGCGAGAAGTCCCGAACTTATGTAATCAGCTCGGATAACAAAGCATTTCAGTCCGGTATGGGCGGCTATTCCGTCTATGCTTCCTGCCTTGACGGAAGCGATCCTTGTGTGCGTTTGGACGGATATATGTTTGACGAACACGGTGGGGAGAACGGTTGGAAGATTGAAAAGTGCTATATGTTAGAGCCTTCCCGTGAGATGGTAGAAATCATTTGCGGGAAGTTTTTTATTGCCCACGCACCTATCGAAGCGGAAAACTTTCAGTCCCTTCCACCTGAACTTGCGAAGAAGTATACGGAAAAATTCAAGTTTCCTGAACGCTTTATTCGGGCAGGTGAAGATATTGTAGCCGTACCTTTCAAGCCCGACAGGGCGGATAAAGAACGCTAAACTCAAGAAAACGGTGCAACCCCGAAAAGACTGCACTATCTTAGCGAGCAGACTGTTTGTACTCCTACAAACAGTAAAACTCGTTAGGGGTTGCCCCTAATACCCCAAATCAGAAAGGAGTCTACAATGACAGAATTTATTATATTTCTTGTTGGTTTGCTTCTCGGCGGTTGCGTCGGCGTTATTGTGATGTGCCTTGTGCAAATCAACCGACTTTATAACAACAATTCCAACGGAAAGGAGGTCGGACATAATGAAAAGAAGAACGGTTAAAAAGCAGTTTTGGTTTTCCCGTGACGAAGCGCAGGACTTACAGAAGAAAGCAAAAAAGACCTGCCTGACCGAAGCGGCACTTGTGAGATTGCTTGTACGAGGATACGAGCCGAAAGAGCGACCTGACGAGCGTTTCTATGATGCAATGCGACAGTTATCCTCTATCGGCAACAACATCAATCAACTTGCGGCTCAGGCAAATTCACTTGGTTTTGTAGATGCTCAAAGACTTCAGAAAGAAGCAGAGCGTTGGCATAGATTTCAGGCGGATATGGAGCGTGAGTTTCTCCGCCCTGAGAAGTGTGATATGAAATGGCAGTAAGTAAGATATGGAAAGTCACAGCCCGTCTTGCACAAGTCATCGACTATGCTGCCAACCCTGAAAAAACGGCGGCAAAAAAATTTACCCCCGAACAGTATCAGGCTTTGGCTGATGTGCTTCAGTATGCGAAGAATGAAGAAAAGACAGAGCGAGAATTTTATGTGGACGGTATCAACTGCAATGCTTCAACTGCCCGTGACCAATTTGTAACGGTCAAAGAGCAGTTTGGAAAACCCGACGGCATACAAGCATATCACGGCTACCTGAGTTTTAAGGAAGAAGATATTTCCCCTGAACTCGCTCAGAAAATCGGTATGGAGTTTGCAAACCGTGTTTGGGGCAAAAGATTTCAGGTCGTTGTAACAACTCACCTGAACACAAAGCACTTGCATTGTCATTTCGTTGTAAACTCTGTTTCTTTCGTTGATGGTAAGCGATTAGCCAATGAAGAAAAGGCTTGGTTTAAGTTCAGACATATTGCAGACGAACTCTGTCAACGATATAAACTGTACTACGATCCTAACCCCGTCAGAGGTAATTCAAATTCCTATTACTATCAGTTAAGGAAAGCGGGTATGCCTGACCGTTACGATAGAACACGCTCGGCTATTGATGACGCTATCAGTAAAAGCCGAACCCTGAAAGAGTTTGAGTATGTGCTTGACCAAATGGGTTACAAGTATCAACTCAGCGAGAGCCTGAAATATTGGACTGTCGTTCCGAAAGGTTGGAAGAAACCTATCCGACTGTATAGACTCGGTGAAGATTACACCAACGACCGCATTAAAGAGCGTATCAAAGGCAATCGTGATAAGGTTTATTTAGAGCCATATCAGAAGCAGACCTATAAGCCCCGTCAGTACCGTCTTGCAACACGGGAACATCACATAAAGAAGAAGGGCGGTCTGTACGGTCTGTATCTTCACTATTGCTACAAACTTGGCTATTTGCCAAACTACAAAAAACAGAACCCTGCTCGATTGCATTATCTTCTCCGAGAAGATTTGTATAAGGTCGATCAGTTATCTGCACAAGTCAGGTTGCTCGGTAGAGAAAACATCTCAACTACTGAGCAACTATTTGTATATAAGTCAAAGGCTATGGGAGAAATCAAAACACTTACTGCCTACAGAACACATCTCCGAAACGAAATACGAAAAGTAAATATTGATGATGATTCGCTGTCTACGGCAAAGTTAAAGATTTCAGCCATATCCGAAAAACTTTCAGAACTCCGCAAGGATGTTCGGCTCTGTGATACTATCGCTGAACGCTCAGACGCTCTGAAAGAGAATTTGGAGGCGGTACTTGCAGAGGAAGAAAAAATCAAAGGAAAGGAGAACCGAAGTTATGAACAACGGCGGTGATGCTGCCGAACAAATCGTCAGGCTTTCGCTTGAAGGATTTGAAGTAGCAGCGAAATTAACGGGAACGGCGGCGAAAGAGTTGACCGTTCTTCTTGTTTCTGTTCTAAGGCAGGAACAAAGAACCAAAGGCAAAGCACGACTGACCAATATGCTCAAGTCCGGTAAGGAACTGAAAGTCTTTTCTGTACCGCAGAAAGATTTGAAAATGTTTACCGAGCAGGCTAAAAAGTACGGCGTGCTTTATTGCGTGTTGAGGGACAAGTTTAACAAGGACGACAATGCTCCGGTCGATATTATCGCAAGAGCAGAAGATGCTTCTAAAATTCAGCGTATCTTTGACCGCTTTGAACTCGGTAAGGTTGACAAGGCTTCTATCGTGGCTGAGGCTGAACGAAGCGTAGCAGAACGAGAAGAACTTGCCAATGAAGTGCCTACCAAGTCAAAGGGTGAAAGGATCGTAGAAGAAGCGATGGGTAAACCTACTCAGAAGGACGGAAGTTCCAATGAAAACCCCCAAGTTGCCAAGACGGACAAAAGCCCTCTGTCAAGGCAAAACTCCAACGAGGTAGATATGCACTCTGATAAGGGTAAAGCCAAGTCCGCCGAAGAACGCCCCTCTGTCAAAGAAAAACTTGACAGGTACAAGGCTGAAGCCAAAAAGGACAAGGAAGCAGAGGCTATCGACCTTGATAAGTCCAAAGATAAGCCGAAGTCCCAAAATCGCAATAAGCAAACCACCCATAAACAACCCCCGAAAAAGAAAAGTAAAAATAAAGCGAGGTAATCTACTATGACTAACAATTTCAAACCCAAAAAGGGCGGCTATCAAAAGCCGCAACTCTCTCCCGATGAGTGGAAAGAAAAAAAGCAGGCTGAAAAAGACGCCGTTTATCAGATGATTGATGATACGGCATCTTCTATCATTCAGGACGGGGAAAAATTCAAGGCATTTCTTGATACTCAGGCAAGGCTTGACAGATACTCCGCCGCAAATGCTCTGCTTATCTATAAGCAGTATCCGCAGGCAACCCAACTCAAGGACTTCAATGATTGGGCAGAGGAAAAAGTATCTATCAGTAAGGGTGCAAAAAGCATTTCAATCCTTGAACCTGTTGAGTACGCCAAGAATGACGGCACAACCGGAATCTCCTACAATGTAAAAAAGGTCTTTGATGTGTCGCAGACAAAGGGCAAACAGACACCTGCCCCAACCGTCAACAGAGATCCACAGTCCCTCGTTGCAGCAATGATTGACACTTCTCCCGTGAATGTCGAAATTGCATATGAACTTCCGCATCCGCAGATGGGAGCGTTCTATGATAATGAGAAGCAGACGCTCTTTATCAAGAAAGATATTGGAGATAGCGTTACTCTTTGTCAATGCGTGGCTCAGGAACTCGGACACGCACAACTTTCGATTGATAGTGATGCTTACAGTCGTAAAGATATGAGTTATCAGGCGATGTGTATCAGTTATATGCTTTGCAAGAAGTACGGTGTTGAAACCAAGAACTTCGCAGTAGAGCGTGTTCCTGATGAATGGAAACATAAAGTGCCGAAAGAAATCCGTTCTGAACTTTCAAAAACCCGCACGGCGATGAGTGAAATTCATTCCCGTGTATCTGAGGAACTCTATCGGCAAAAGCAGGAACGCTCAAAAGAGCAGGCACGATAAACGGAGGTAAACAACAATGAGAGAACGACAACACTTTGTTGCTTTGGACGAATATGAACACGGCATCTTGATTGACTCTCTTAATGAGAAGCGTAAAGACCTTATGAGTGAGGGCAAGACAACCGATGCCGTTGACGAACTGATCGTAAAGGTCGGACACGCCCCACAAAAGAAGTTCAAAGTAATCGAAAGGGATAAGGATAAACGCCGTGAAGCAAGATGATAGGCAGTCCGCCATCATTCTTTCCGTAATCGGAATTATCCCCGTTGTATGGCTTGCATTGTTGATAGCACCGTCAGTCGGCGGTGGATTGCCGGAGATACTGTCTAAACTCTTAACAGTATTTAATAACCCGTTCCACATAGAGTTTTGCGAGGACAGCCTAAAAACTGTCCTCGTTTTGCTTTTGTGCTATGGTTTCGGTATCGGCATTTACTTTTCAACACGCAAGAATTACAGACGGCGAGAAGAACACGGCTCGGCTAAATGGGGCAACGCCAACGCCGTCAACAAAAAATATTGCCAAACACCGAAAAGCGAAAATAAACTGATGACTCAGAATGTGGCTATCGGTATCAATGCCAAGAAACACAGACGAAATCTCAATACGCTTGTTTGCGGCGGTTCAGGTGCAGGCAAAACCCGTTTTTACTGTAAACCGAATTTGATGCAGGCTAACACTTCTTTTGTGATACTCGATCCGAAAGGTGAAATTGTCAGAGATGTCGGAAAACTGCTTGAAGCAAAAGGTTATGAAATAAAAGTCCTCGACCTTATCTCAATGGAAAAAAGCCATTGCTATAACCCATTTGTTTATTTGCAGAATGATAACGATATTCAAAGGCTCGTAACCAACCTTTTTAAGAGTACAACACCGAAAGGTTCTCAAAGCAACGATCCCTTTTGGGACACGGCAGCATCTATGCTTTTATTGGCTCTCGTTTTCTATCTACACTATGAAGCGCCGCCCGATGAGCAAAACTTCGCTATGGTAATGGAGATGCTTCGTGCAGGTTCGATAGAAGATGAAGATGATCCAAGACCTTCCCCACTTGACCAACTGTTTAACGAACTCGGAGAAGATTATCCCGACCACATCGCACTCAAATATTACCGTTCTTATCACTCAGGCTCAGCAAAGACTTTGAAATCTATTCAAATCACACTTGCGGCTCGATTGGAGAAGTTCAACCTTGAAAGCCTTGCTTCATTGACTTCAACAGATGAATTGGAGTTAGGAACGCTTGGAGAAAAGAAAACGGCGTTGTTTGCGTTAATACCGGATAACGACACGAGTTTTAATTTTTTGGTATCAATCCTCTATACCCAATTATTTCAGCAGTTATTCTATTCCGCCGACCACATTCACGGCGGCAGTTTACCGATACCCGTTCATTTTCTTATGGACGAGTTCGCCAATGTTTCGCTGCCTGATGATTTTGACAAAATCTTATCCGTTATGCGTTCACGCTCGGTATCTGTCAGTATCATTTTGCAGAACTTGGCTCAGTTGAAAGCGTTATTTGAAAAACAATGGGAGTCCATAGTCGGAAACTGTGATGAATTTCTCTACTTGGGCGGCAATGAACAGTCCACCCACAAGTATGTGAGCGAACTGCTTGGTAAGGCAACCATTGATACCAACACCTATGGAAAGAGTGAAGGTCGCAGCGGTAGTTATTCTACTAACTATCAAATCAGCGGTCGTGAACTTTTAACTCCTGATGAGGTTCGTATGCTCGACAACCAATATGCAATTCTCTTTATTCGTGGTGAACGCCCCGTGCTTGATTTCAAGTATGACATTCTCAAGCATCCCAATGTGGCACTAACCGCAGATGGCAAAGCGGGAGTTTATAAACACGGTGAGGTCAAGTCCGATGTTGCTACCATCGAACTTATCAGTCTTGATAAAAACAAGGCTCCCGAAATTTCAGTAGCAGAAACCCATTACGAACTCCTCTCTGATGAGGATTTTGAAACTAAATAAATGTTATGGAGGTAAACACAATGAGTGTTTTTAAGAAAAGAAACAACAAGGAAACTAAGAAACTGCCTATGACCGGAAAGGTCGCAAAGGGCTATCGCACATACTGTGCCATTGTGCTTTGTATGGCTTTTGTTATGTGTCTGTCCGTAACCGCATTTGCGGCAGGCACAAACGATCCCCTGACCGTTATCAACAATCTGTCTGACTTTATTTTCGGACTTATCCGTGCTATCGGTCTTATTCTGCTCGGCTTTGGTATCGTTCAGATTGGTCTTTCTTTGAAGTCCCACGATCCTTCGCAGAGAGCAAACGGTTTTCTCACACTTGCGGGTGGTGTTATTATCACCTTCGCAAAGGAAATCCTTAATCTCATTACGGGCTAAACAAAGCGACACTCAAAGGGGCATATCCGAACAACGGGTATGCCCCTAATTCTATAAAGGAGGTGCAGAATTTTGAGTGATAATTGGATAGTTCAAAATCTCGAAAATGCCCTTGAAACTTGGAACGAGAAACTCGCTGAGATTTGGCAACTCATAACCACAAGTCCGCAGAACTTCAAAGGCGGCAATATATGGAGTGTAATCGTCAATATAAACGGTGCGGTTCAGGCTATCGGTCTTGCCTTGCTTGTACTGTTCTTCGTTGTTGGTATGGTGCGAACTTGCGGTAGTTTTTCAGAAGTTAAGAAACCGGAACACGCACTAAAACTCTTTGTCCGATTTGCTCTCGCCAAAGGAGCAATCACTTATGGAATGGAACTTATGCTTGCACTTTTTAATATCGGGCAAGGTATTATCACAACCATTATGAACTCCGCAGGCTTTGGCACACCGCAAGGCGCAACATTGCCGAGTTCAATGATAACGACTATTGAAGATTGCGGCTTTTTTGAGAGCATACCCCTATGGGCAGTAACTTTGATTGGCGGACTGTTTATTACGGTACTGTCGTTCATTATGATTATGACCGTGTACGGTCGTTTCTTCAAACTCTATATGTATGCAGCCCTCGCCCCCATTCCGCTTTCTACTTTCGCAGGAGAACCGTCGCAGAATGTCGGCAAGTCCTTTATCAAGAGTTATTGTGCCGTTCTGCTTGAGGGCGCAGTCATTGTTCTTGCCTGTATTATCTTCTCCGTATTTGCTTCTTCACCGCCTACGGTGGATACAAATGCGGCGGCAGTTACTCAGGTGTGGGCATATATCGGTGAACTTATCTTTAATATGCTCGTTCTCGTAGGCTCTGTGAAGATGAGCGACCGCATTATCCGAGAAATGATGGGACTTTAAGGAGATTATTGAATATGAAACGAAACAAGACCTATTCCACTATCAAAGGCAAAATGCTTACCGGTAGTGATTGCAAAGGCTGTGCTTATTTTGCAGGCAGACGAAAACGCAAGATTTTCTGTCTTTCTGATAATTGCAGAGCAAAACCAACGAAAGGAGTTATCTATGGAAGTTAAAATTAACCGAGAAATTCGCAACTACACAGAAGCAATGTTTTTTGGACTGTCGCTCAGACAGTTCATTTTTTCTATCTGTGCTTGCGGAGTTGCAGTCGGTATTTATTTTCTGCTCAAACCGTATGTAGGCACAGAAACCGTGTCTTGGATGTGTATTTTGGGAGCCGCCCCCTTTGCGGCTCTCGGATTTATCAAATACAACGGTATGACCGCAGAAAAATTCGTATGGGCGTGTATCAAGTCGGAGTTTCTTATGCCGAAGCAACTTGTATTCCACTCCACAAACACCTACTTGGAAATGTTTAAGCCAAGTATTGAACAGAAAGGCAAGGAGGTACTGAAAACAAATGATTAAGACACTAACCAACCTTTTCAAACAGGATAAAGAGAAGTTTGTTGTACCGAAGGGCGTTCAGGATGTTATTCCTATCAAGGCTATCTATGATGATGGTCTTTTTTTAGTGGGCAAGGATAAGTTCGCTAAGTCCTTCAAGTTCACAGACATAAATTATGCAGTAGCAAGCCGTGAGGACAAAGAAGCAATGTTCCTCGAATACTCTGAACTGCTTAATTCTTTTGATAGCGGTGCGACAACAAAAATTACAATCAACAATCGCAGGCTGAATCGCCTTGATTTTGAGAAAACAATTCTTCTTCCTCTTACGGGTGATGAACTTGATATTTACAGAGAGGAATACAATAAGATGCTTCTTGATAAGGCAACAGGGGCAAATGCTATCGTACAGGATAAGTATATAACTATCTCGGTCAACAAGAAGAATGTTGAAGAAGCAAGAAATTATTTTGCCCGTGTCGGCGCTGATCTTATTGCACACTTCGGAAGGCTCGGCAGTAAATGTCACGAACTCGAAACCGATGAAAGACTGAGAATTGTTCACGACTTCTTCCGTGTGGGCGAAGAAACATCTTTCCGTTTCGATATTAAGGAAACCCGAAAGAAAGGACACGATTTTAAGGACTATGTTTGTCCTGACTCTATGGAGTTCGCCGCAGACTATTTCAAAATCGGCAACAGATACGGCAGAGTCCTTTTTCTTCGTGAGTATGCTTCATATATCAAAGACAGTATGGTGGCAGAGTTGACCGACCTCAACAGAAACCTGATGATGTCGATTGATGTAGTTCCCGTCCCTACTGATGAAGCAGTAAGAGAAGCAGAAAGCCGTTTGCTCGGTGTTGAAACCAATATAACAAATTGGCAGCGCAGGCAGAACTCAAACAACAACTTTTCCGCAACCGTTCCCTATGATATGGAACAACAGAAAAAAGAAATGAAAGAGTTTCTTGATGACCTGACTACACGAGATCAGCGAATGATGTTTGCCGTTATAACGCTCGTTCATACGGCAGATACGAAAGAGCAACTTGACCAAGATACAGAAGCACTTATGACAACTTGCAGAAAGCATCTTTGTCAGTTTGGTGTGCTGAAATTTCAGCAGATGGACGGACTTAATACGGCAATGCCGTTTGGCGCACGAAAGATTGATACCTTCCGAACCCTCACAACAGAGTCTTTGGCGGTATTTATTCCTTTCCGTGTTCAGGATATTTACCACGAAAACGGTATTTACTACGGTCAGAATGTTATCAGCAAAAATATGATAATCGCAGACCGCAAGCAACTCTTGAACGGCAATTCCTATATACTCGGCGTATCCGGTTCGGGTAAGTCCTTTACGGCAAAGGGCGAGATTACCGATATTGTCCTTGCCGATCCTACGGCAGATGTAATCATCATTGATCCTGAACGAGAGTATTCACCTCTTGTAAACGCTATGGGCGGCGAGATTATCAATATCTCGGCTACTTCCTCTAACCATATAAATGCTATGGATATGAACAAGGATTACGGAGACGGAGCAAACCCCGTTATCTTAAAGTCAGAGTTCATTATGTCGTTGTGCGAACAGTTAATCGGCGGTAATAACCTCGGAGCAAAGCAAAAGTCCATTATCGACCGTTGTACCGCAAGTGTGTACCGTGCTTATCAGCAGAATAACTACACAGGCACAGTTCCAACATTGCAGGACTTTCGTGCTGAACTCTTAAAGCAGAGTGAACCCGAAGCAAAGGAAATTGCACTTGCTATCGAGTTATTTACTCACGGTTCTCTGAACACCTTTGCGAAGCAGACGAATGTAGATACCGACAACCGCCTTATTTGCTATGATATTCTTGACCTCGGTAAACAACTTATGCCTATTGGAATGCTTGTAGTTCTTGACTCCATTCTTAACAGAATTACTCAGAACAGAGCCAAAGGAAAGAACACCTATATTTTCATTGATGAGATTTATCTGCTTTTCCAACACGAGTATTCCGCAAACTTTCTCTTCACCTTATGGAAACGAGTGAGAAAATACGGGGCGTTTGCTACGGGTATCACTCAGAATGTCGATGACCTGTTGCAGAGTCATACGGCAAGGACGATGCTTGCAAATAGTGAGTTTATCATTATGCTTAATCAGGCATCGACCGATAGACTGAAACTTGCGGAACTGCTCAACATTTCCGATTTGCAGATGTCCTATATCACGAATGTAGAAGCAGGACACGGACTGATTAAAGTCGGCAGTTCTCTCGTTCCCTTTGAAAACAAGTTTCCCAAAAACACAAGACTCTATAAACTTATGACCACTAAACCAGGAGAGAGTTCTTAACTCTCTCAGGTTTAGTAGAAAGGAAAGGCTATGCAAAAGAGCATTTATGTATCTTTAATTTCGTTCTTTTTGCTTATTGCGGTATTCAGCGGAATGATGGTTTTCAATCATTTCAAAGAAGCAAATACGCAAGATGAACTATACGACAACCTCGCACAGAGCGTAGAGCAAAACGAAACAAACCCCAATACCGAAGCAGCAGCCGACGAAACACAGAACGGAGAAATAACGATACTCCCTGAGTACGCAGAACTCTATCAGCAGAACAACGACTTAATCGGTTGGATCTGTATTGAGGATACCAAAATCAACTACCCCGTAATGCAATCCGTAAGCAACCCCGACTTCTACTTGAAGCACGGTTTTGATAAAGGCTATACGAATTATGGGTGTCCTTATGTCGGAGAAAACTGTGATGTGATTAAACCATCGGACAACCTGATTATCTACGGTCATCATATGAAGGACGGCTCTATGTTTTCCAATCTTGAGAAGTTCAAGAATAAGGACTTTTGGGAAGAACATAGGACAATCAGATTTGATAGCCTTTACGAAAAGCAGGTCTATGAGGTTATCGCCGTTTTCAAGACCGTAGTTTACACGGACTCCGCAAACGAGTTTAGATATTATCGGTTCTCCGATGCGGAAACGCCGGAACAGTTTGACGAATATATTTCAAAGTGCAAAGAAAGAGCGTTCTATGATACAGGTGTATCGGCAGAGTACGGCGATAAACTTATCACGCTTTCAACTTGCGAGTATTCCAATGCAAACGGGCGTCTTGTGTTGGTGGCAAAAAAGGTTACGGCATAAGCCTTTTCTATTCTCGAAAAAGGAGGTTTACAATGGCAGATATAAAGACAAGAGATATGGTTAAGGGAACAATAAAGACCATTGACAAAGCCGCCGTAGCAAGTGAACGAATGAAGCAGGCTTATATTTCGACCAAAGAAAGAGCAGAAAACAGTACCTATGCCGCCGAAAATTCCGCCGATGAATATGCTTCCGATAAGTTTGAGCGTGGCATTGACGCCACAGTTCACGAGGGTATTCACCAATTCGACAAGGCAGGTCGTAAAGGCGTGGAAACTACTAAGGATAATATTCACAAAGCAAAAGACGGCATAGACCGTTTCAAAGAGAAACGGGCAAAAAAGGCGTTTGAAATGCAGTCAGAAAAATTCGGCGGAAAGGCGGCTAAAACTGCCGAGAGAACTGCAAGTCAAACGGGATCAAAAACCGTAAAAACGGCTGAGAAGTCCATTACAAAGACCATAAAACAGTCTGCTTCTTCGGCAGGCAAGAAAACTATAAAGACTGTCGGTAAAAGCGGAAAGACGGCGGCAAAATCGGTCAAGACCGCAGAGCGTACCGCTAAGACCGCCATTAAGACTACAAAGCAGGCGGCAAAGGCGGCACAGAAAACTGCTCAGGCTTCTGCAAAAGCGGCTCAGAAAGCGGCACAAGCCGCCAAAGCAACGGCAAAAGCGGCGGTTGCCGCTATTAAGGTTGCAGTAAAAGCAACCATTGCCGCAGTAAAAGCAATAATTGCAGGAGTGAAAGCACTTGTAGCAGCCATAGCCGCAGGCGGTTGGGTTGCCGTTGTCGTGATATTGGTCATCTGCCTTGTTGCCCTTATTCTCGGCTCAGTGTTCGGTATATTCTTCTCAGGCGAGGACTCAGGAACGGGACAGACGATGCAGACTGCCGTTCAGGAAATCAATACCGAGTACGATAATAAACTCTTGGAGATCAGAAACGGAACAACTTACGATGTGCTTGAAATGAGTGGCAGTCGTGCAGTTTGGAAAGATGTTCTTGCCGTGTATGCGGTTAAGACAAACACTGATCCTGATAACCCTCAAGAGGTTGCCACAATGGACGATAACAAGAAGCAACTGCTCAAAGATTTGTTTTGGGAAATGAATGAAGTCAGTTCCCGAACAGAGAGCGTGTCGGAAACCGTTATAATCGAAACAGATGACGGAAATGGAAATATCGTACAGACAGAAACGACTGTAACGAGAACCTATCTGTATATCACGGTTGCTCATAAGACCGTTGATGAAATGGCTTCGCAGTACGGCTTTAATCAGGAACAGAAAGACTACCTGACAGAACTGCTAAAACCCGAAAACAATTCGCTATGGGCAGCGGCTCTGTATGGCATCAACTATTCTGATGACCAAATCGTAACAGTAGCTCTTACGCAGATAGGTAATGTCGGCGGAGATCCTTATTGGAGTTGGTACGGCTTCGGCTCAAGGGTTGAATGGTGTGCCTGCTTCGTATCTTGGTGTGCCAATGAGTGCGGATATATTGACACGGGCGTTATCCCAAAATATGCAGGCTGTGTCAACGGTGTGCAATGGTTCAAAGATAGAGGTCAATGGGTAGACGGCTCTGCTGAACCCGCCCCCAGTATGGTTATCTTCTTTGATTGGGACTCTCCCGATGGCTCGTCAGGACCGCAAGACGGTCTATCCGATCATACGGGTATCGTTCAGAAAGTCGAGAACGGAATTGTCTACACCGTTGAAGGCAACTCCGGTGATAGCGTAAGGCAGAAACAATACTCTGTTGGCTATTACGAAATTCTTGGATACGGTGTACCGCAATATTAAACACGAGAAGTCGCCCCTTGTGGGCGGCTTCTTTTTTCGTTTTAACAACTTTTTCAAAAAAATATGCTATAATGATAAAAATATATGAGATATTTCCTGCCAAAACCGTAGTATATAGTTGAGGCAGAAAGGATGGTGAGCAGTTTGGACGATAGGAAAATAATTGAATTGTTCTTTGAGCGCTCAGAGCAGGCAATCATTGAACTATCGAATAAATATGGCTCTGTTTGCTCAAAGGTTGCTTTTAATATACTTAACAATACACAAGATACCGAAGAATGTGTAAACGATGCTTATCTTGGAACGTGGAATACAATACCGCCTCAAAATCCTAATCCTTTATTAAGCTATGTTTGCAGAATAGTTCGTAATCTTGCTATTAAGAAGTATCATACAAATACGGCGGCAAAGAGAAACAGTATCTATGATGTAGCATTAGATGAACTTGAAAACTGTTTCCCTTCCTCTGTGTCGGTGAAAGATGAGTTTAATGCGATCGAAACCGCACGAATCATTGATAAGTTTCTCGAAACTCTCGATCAGAAAAACAGAATTATGTTTGTTCGCCGTTATTGGCATTCGGACTCTATCGATGATCTTGCCAAGCTCTTTCATACAAGCAACCACAACATATCTGTTCGGCTTTCTCGCACAAGAGAAAAGCTGAAGAAACATCTGATTAAGGAAGGAGTATCTCTATGAAAAGGAAAAAGATTTCCGAAACGATTGAGAATATCAATCCTAAGTATATAGATGAAGCTACCGAGTATATTCCCAAAGCGAATAACACGTCAAAGAGTTGGATTAAATGGGCTTCTTTGGCTGCTTGCTTTGTCGTGCTTGTAATTGCAAGTTTTTCAATCTTGCCGTCTATTTTTGAAAACAACGATGTAATTGATGGAAAATATAAATACCATATCTCCGGAAGTGAAGTTGATGTTGAATGGCCTTGGGAATATAAAACCAATGCTGAAAAATACCACAGTGTCGTTTTTGATGGACGTATTTATTCAATCAAATCGTTAAATATGATAACAGCAGACATTCTTGGTGAAACACTTGGCGATTGCGAAGCAGAAGGCATTGATTCTTATACTGAACAAAAATACAACGAAACCTTTGAAGTGCGCAAGATTAACGGTGTTTCTGAGGAAAAGCTGATAGCAGTTGGTAATGACACCGGATTCTATGTATATTCTTTAGATGATAATGAAAAACCGTCTACATTCGGTGAAATGTTGGATTTGTATGGTTTAACACAGACAATAAGTTTTGAGCGTTTTACTAAATATGAAGGATATGACGAAAAGGGGTATTTCTCATTAAACAATGATAAATACATTTGGGAAATTCTTTTGGATTGTCGTGATGCACAACTTGATAATCAAAACGATAGTTTTGATAGAAGTAATCGAAACTATCTAACTTTCGCAGTAACATCCGATGCTTTAGGTGTATATAAGAGAGTGATCTATATTTCAGAAGATGGTTATTTTGCAACCAATATTCTGAATTATAGTTGCAGTTATTTCATTGGCAAGGATGCAGCAGAAAAGATTATCGAATATGCGATGAATAATTCTGATGAAGCAGAGTTTAGTCCGTATGCACTTACAGTTTCGGGAACGCTCACCGAAATCGGAAACGGTTATATTCTAATTGATGATACTGTTTTGTGCAAAAATGCAGAAGATGGAACAATTTATAAAGTCTACACAAACGACTTAAGGGTACTACGTTGTATTGAATATTCAAGTATTAAAGTCGGAGATACGGTAGTTGTGAAATACGAAGGAGCGATTTCTGATAACAACGAAGTAACCGGAGCGTATTCAATGTATAAAGGAACTCTCGAAGATGGAGATCTTCTAATTGCTGAATAATTCAAGTATATAATTATTTATCTATACTGCCCTCAACTTTGGTTGGGGGCAGTTTCTTTTTTGCCCAAACTAATGCTCGTGGCGAGATTACAATGAGATTATCGTGAATATTTTTTGAAATTCAGTATAGTATCGTTAGAACTTCGCCGCCGTCTTGTGTATTCTTTTACATCTTCAAATTATACTAATACTAACAGCGTTAGTTGTTACGACTTCAGCCCGATTGGAGGTGGAATGTATGCAAAGCGAAAAGAGCGTTGAACAGATAATCGGAAAGCGTATCCAGAAAATCAGAAAAGCAAAGGGTTATACTCAGCAACAGTTCGCTGAAATGATTGGCTTGTCTACTAACTACTTATCGGATATTGAGAGAGGGAAAAGTTCGGCTCGGTTAGATAAGTTGGTTGCAATCATAAACGCTTTGGAATGTTCAGCAGACGATGTGTTCTCCGATGTTATCAACTTCGGTTACAAAATTAAGAGTTCTCGCTTGTCTGATCGTCTTGACGCATTACCGCCTGAAGAACAAGAAAAAGCATTTGCAATTCTTGATGCCTTTATAAGTAAGTCGGAACATTAAAGATTACTTAGAGTCTGTGTTTTATCACAGGCTCTTTTTTACTACTTTCATTTTTCACAGATTTATGCTATACTAATGTTATTGGCATTAGTTATTCGGTATTATCGTGAAAAGTGAGGCTCATTTGTAATGGAAGGCGCTTGTTGTTTTATTGGGCATAGAAACATAGAGAAGGCATCGGAGGTTCAGGAGAAATTAAGAAAGGAACTACGAAAACTAATTGAACAAGGTACAACGAGATTTATATTTGGAGATCATTCCGAATTTAATACATTGTGCTACGACACCGTAACTGAATTGATGCAGGAGTACCCACAAATTAAAAGGGTTAAATTTCGCAAAGACTATCCTGAAATAACTGAGTCCGTTAAGCAATACTTTTTCAATGGCTATGAAGATAATATCTGTCCCAAAGGGGTTGCTCAGTCCGGAAGGGCGTCCTATGTTGAACGCAATCAGGCTATGATTATAGCAAGCGATATTTGCATCTTTTATTACAACAAGGACTATCAGCCAAAACGCAGAAAAGAGTCGAAACATTCCATAGGAACATACCAACCCAAAAGCGGCACACGAATTGCTTATGAATTTGCAATTAGTAAGAAAAAAGAAATAGTAAACCTTTACGAATAAGTTGCTGCCCTTCGGGGCGGCTATATTTTGACCTTTGCAATATTGATATACCGCACTTATTTGCGAATTAACGCAAGTAATGTTGCTCTTTCAATTTTTTTGTGCTATAATATAGATTGCTTAATTATAACCTCGTTCATAGGCAGAAAGGATATGTGATTATGGCAGTATCATATAGCAAGTTATGGAAGATGCTCATAGATAAAAAGATGATGAAGAAAGACCTTCAAGCATCTGCAAACTTAACTCAATATGTTATGAGAAAACTGAGCAAAGACGAAGCGGTTACAACCGATACCCTTGCAAAGATTTGTTGTAGCCTTGATTGCTCGGTAGACGATATTATGGATATAATTCCTGAAAAATAATAGTAAAGTCCGTTTTATGGGACACCTAATATGATAGGATATACTTGTGTTCGAGTATCCTGATGAAAAATGGAGGTAATTCAAATGGCTAAAGCCGCCGCTAAACCTAAAAAAGAAGTTTCAATGGAAGAAGCGTTGTGGAAATCCGCTGACAAACTTCGTGGCTCTGTTGAGCCTGCCGAGTACAAGCACGTTGTTCTCAGCCTTTTCTTCCTTAAATTTGCGAGTGATAAATTTGAAGCACAGAGAAAGACCATCGCTGAGAAATTTGGCGAAAAGTTCATCGACAATGTGGCTTTCTATACAAAGGACAATGTTTTCTTCCTACCCGAAGATAGCCGTTGGTCTTATATCATTGAACACGCAAAGCAAGATGATATTGCTCTTAAAATAGACACTGCCCTATATAACATCGAAAAGGCGAACCCTGCTCTCAGAGGTGCGCTGCCTGATAACTACTACTCAAGATTACATATTGATACCGCTAAACTTGCTTCTCTGCTTGATGAGATAAACCGCATTAACACCGACGATAAGGAAAACGATATTATCGGTCGTGTGTATGAGTATTTCCTGAGCAAGTTCGCACTTGCCGAAGGTAAAGGCAAAGGCGAGTTCTATACGCCTAAGTGCATCGTTAATCTGATTGCTGAAATGCTTGAACCATATGACGGTATCCTCTACGATCCCTGTTGCGGTTCGGGCGGTATGTTCGTTCAGTCAATCAAATTCGTTGAAGCACATAGCGGAAACAAGAAAAAGGTATCTATCTACGGTCAGGAATATACCAACACAACTTTCAAACTTGCAAAGATGAACTTGGCTATTCGTGGTATCTCCGCAAATCTCGGAGAAATGGCTGCAAATACCTTCACCAATGACCAACATAAAGACCTTAAAGCAGATTACATTATGGCAAACCCGCCTTTCAATCAGAAAGAATGGAGAGCCGACAACGAACTTATAGATGATCCCCGTTGGAACGGTTATGAAGTACCGCCGACAAGCAATGCGAACTACGGTTGGATTTTGAACATCGTTTCCAAACTCTCGCAAAACGGTGTTGCGGGCTTTCTGCTTGCAAACGGCGCTTTGTCCGATGACGGCACGGAGTTGAAAATCAGAGAGCAACTTATTAGGAACAACCTTGTTGAAGCGATTATCATTCTGCCGAGAAGCCTTTTCTACACTACGGACATAAGCGTTACGCTTTGGATACTCAATAAGAATAAAAAGGCTCGTGTCGTAGAGCAGAATGGGAAACTGAAACGCTATCGTGACAGAGAGAAAGAAATTCTCTTTATGGATCTCCGTCAAATGGGTAGTCCTTATGAGAAGAAGTACATCGAACTGACCGAAGAAGATCGTGCAAAGGTTACTTCTGTTTATCACGCTTGGCAGCAAGAAGGTTATGAGGAAACATATCAGGATGTGCCTGAGTTCTGCTATTCTGCTTCTTTTGATGAAGTGGCAGAAAAGGGCTTCACCCTTGTTCCGAGCCGCTATATTGAGTTTGTCAACAGAGATGAGAACATCGACTTTGATACCAAGATGAAAACTTTGCAAGGAGAGTTGAAAGAACTTCTCGTTGCAGAAGAAAAGTCCAAAGCCGACCTTCTCTCCGTCTTTAAGGAGTTGGGTTATGAAATCGAATTATGATCTCTTAGGTAATCATATCCGTTTAATTGATAACCGCAATAAAGACCTTGTAACCGAGCAAGTATTGGGCATTAACATTGACAAGTTCTTTATGCCCTCGGTTGCAAATGTTATCGGCACGGATTTGAGCAAATATAAGTTAATTCAAAAAGGTAATTTTGCTTGTAACCCTATGCATGTCGGTCGTGATGAGCGACTTCCGGTTGCACTTTACTCAGAAGATACGCCTGCTATTGTTTCTCCTGCATACTTTATGTTTGAGATAAAGGATACGACCGTCCTCAATGCAGACTTTTTGATGATGTGGTTTCGCAGACCTGAATTCGACAGAATATGTTGGCTGCATACAGACGGTAGTGTTCGTGGTGGAATTACTTGGGATGATATTTGTAGAATGGAAATACCCGTTCCGCCGATAGACGAACAAATAGAAATCGTAAGCAGTTATCAGGCTATTACCGAGCGAATTAAATTAAAGAAGCAGATAAACGATAATTTAGCGGCTTAATCCGACATTTTCGCAAGCAATATATCTTTGAGATTTGAAAGATGCTCAATCTCAGTTCGATTTTCACGGATAGATAAGAACATCTTGTCAATCATAGCATAGAGTTGGGTTAGATCATTGTCGCAAGGAACTACAACGGGCAGTTTTCTGAGGTTTTCCTGATTGATTTTTAATTGAACTGCTCCGGTTACAGCATTGCGAACAACGGTATTCTTCAGAATGAGGTAAACCATTTCGGTTGAATATCCATTTTTCCCTTGAAAGATGTGAGCGTGATTATTCACCCAAAACTTACCCCAAACATATTGCATAGTTGGATAACCGTTGTCATCCATAACAGTTCCATCTTCACCGAGCAAACCGTAAATGCCATCAAAGATGTAGTTATCCACATAGTCCATAAGCGATGCTGCACCGTAGTATGGATAAATTTGCTCCATTCCGCTACGATCCAAACTCGACATTGGTCTACGCATACTGTCAAACAAGTTTATCAGGTTGTCAACGGTGGTTTCAACACCGCTTGAATTGATTTTATCCTGAAGAACCGCTTGTGCCTGTGCTTCTAAATTATCGTTTAGCGAACATATCAATAACTCTCGTGAGTGGTGGGAGTTAAACAAAAGGAACACCACTCCATAGTCGTTCTCAATAAATGTCAAAGGAGAATTGGCTATGAGACAACATTTGATTAACGATGTTATTCAGGGTATGATCCCGTATTTGGATAACGCACAAGCAGAAAAACTACAAGAGGTTCTGCAACACACACTTTTCAACTACAAAGTGGTTGAAAATAAAGGGAACGAGGAAATCTCGGAGCAAAACTTAGTTGAGTTGTTCTTATCGGCAAAACGAATTGAGGGCTGCTCTGAGAAGTCCTTAAAATATTACGAGTCAACAATCACTTCTATGTTGAGCGAGTTGGGCAAAAGCGTGAAGCACATCGTAACCGATGATATTCGCACCTACCTGACCGAATATCAGGCTCGTAAGCAATCAAGCAAGGTGACGATAGACAATATCAGAAGAATACTGTCAAGTTTCTTCTCTTGGCTTGAAGATGAGGATTACATACTTAAAAGTCCGGTGCGACGAATACACAAAGTCAAAACCGGAACGAACATTAAGGAAACATACACCGACGAAGCACTTGAACTGATGCGGGATAACTGCACGGAACTTAGGGACTTGGCAATTATAGATATGCTTGCTTCAACGGGTATGCGTGTTGGCGAGATGGTTTTGCTCAACCGTGAAGATATTGACTTTAACGAGCGAGAATGTGTTGTTTTCGGTAAGGGCGATAAGGAACGAATTGTTTACTTTGACGCACGGACGAAAATACACTTGCAGAACTATCTGAACAGTCGTGATGACGGCAATCCTGCTCTGTTTGTGTCTTTGCAAAAGCCACATAATCGCTTGCAGATCAGCGGCATTGAAGTCAGGTTACGACAATACGGGAAACGCTTGGGACTGAATAAAGTGCATCCCCACAAATTCAGAAGAACCCTTGCAACAATGGCGATAGACAAAGGAATGCCCATAGAGCAACTTCAGCAACTCTTAGGGCATAGAAGAATAGACACGACCTTGCAGTACGCAATGGTAAAGCAAAGTAATGTTAAGATAGCGCATAGAAAATACATTGGTTGAGGTGATTAGAATGAAGGACGGATACAAACATCTTGGTGAGTACATCAGACAAGTTGATATTCGGAACACAGACGGCAAAGAAGAAAATCTTTTGGGCGTATCGGTTCAAAAGCAGTTCATTCCTTCTATTGCAAACACGGTTGGCACAGATTTTACTAAGTACAAGGTTGTTAAAAAGGGACAGTTTACATACATTCCAGACACTTCTCGCAGGGGAGATAAAATCGGAATAGCACTTCTTAAAGACTACGAAGAAGGGCTTGTAAGCAATGTCTATACCGTATTTGAGGTCGTAGACGCCGAAAAACTTTTACCTGAATATCTTATGCTCTGGTTTAGCCGCCCTGAGTTCGATAGATATGCTCGTTTCAAATCTCACGGAAGTGTCCGTGAAGTATTTGATTGGAACGAAATGTGTATGGTTGAACTTCCCGTGCCGGCAATCGAAGAACAGAGAAAAATCGTAAAAGCATATAAAGCAATCACCGATAGAATTGCATTGAAGAAGCAGATAAACGATAATTTAGAAGCGACTGCTCAAGCAATATATAAAAAACTGTTTGTCGAAGATGTGGATATTTCCGAACTTCCTCAAGATTGGAAATTAACCGCCCTCGAAAATGTTGCAAGTTTGAGTGCAGGCGGCGATAGACCTTCGGTATATAGCAGTTTTCCAACAAATATATGCACAGTTCCTATCTTCTCAAATGGCATTGATGAAGAAGGTTTTTATGGGTATACAGACAAAGCGAAAATATTTGATGAAAGCGTAACTGTTTCTGCAAGAGGAACGGTGGGCTATGTCTTTTTGAGAGAAGAGCCGTATGTTCCAATCGTAAGATTGATTTCTGTAATACCCAAAACAGAGTATGTGACTGCAAAATATCTTTATTTTGCTTTAGCATCTATTGACTTGCATAGTACGGGAACTTCTCAACAACAAATTACTGTTCCTGATTTCAAACAAAGACTGATTGTTGTGCCTGATAGAATGACAATGGATACTTTCACAAAGTTTATTGAACCGATTTTTAGTAAAATCAAGCAAAACAAAAGTGAAATTCAATCCTTGCTCGGTTTACAAGCCAGCTTTTTAGCCTTATTAAGCCGCTAAATTATCGTTTAACGGAGGTAAGTATGTCAGCAGCAGATATAATTCAAATAATCATCGGCGTGTTATCGTTGATAGCCACCATAGCGGTTTCGTTTCTGATCTATTGGCTGCAAACACGGCACGAAAAAGAAATACAAAAGTTGCAGGAAGAAAAAGAGCGAATAGAGTTAGAAACAAAAGCACGGGAGTTTTTGATTGATAACGAGTCCGAAAGAGATTATTTGGCGTGGTGTATTATAGCCGCTAACCAACATCCGCTTGAAAGACATTCAAGAAAGATTTACACGGAATACTGCCGTTGTACCGAAGAACTCCAAAATGAAATCTTGCGTCAAGCAGGATATAATAGCCGTCAAATAAGAGATACCCGTTGGGTGCAGAACTGCATAGCAGCATTGGAAGATGATATAAAGCGATTTGATCTCGGCGGCAATTATTTGTACGACGGAGCGAAGTATTTTCATAGGAGTTATGAGTATTACCGTGATTTGCAATGGAATGATACTCCGAGGGTATTCAAGCCCATAAACAAGGATAACAGTTTTAGGGTTGCTTTTAATATGAACCAACTGTCTGTTGCAGATTATGTAGACGATTATTTCTATTACTACATAGACGGGCGTATGGAATTTGGTGATGAGAAGCCGACTCCGCCGATGGATTTGGTGTGGTACTCTCAGAACCTCGGAACTTGCAAGGAAGAAATCGTTTGTATGTGGTTAATGGAACTGATAGAAAGCATCGCTATCATTATCAAGAACAGAAAGCCCGATGAAGAAATAAATCAGAACCCGTTGGAATATACGGACGCACAAGCTGAAACATTTGAGGACAAGTATTACGAGGTGTTACAAGCACTTTACAATGCTTATTATGTAAGTGCTGCCGAGAGCAAAAGCAAGAAACGGCAACGCAAAAAGGAGTGAACGCAATGGCAAACTTTAACGAACATGCATTAGAGATGTCGATAATGCAGTTATTCAAAGAGGAAGGCTATGAATACATAAGCGGTGAACAGATCCACAGGGAAAGAACCGATGTGCTTCTTACTGATGATTTGAAGCAGTATCTCTATGCCCGTTATGCCAAAGACGGTATCACTCCGAGTGAAGTAGATAGCATTATTCTTATGCTTCGTAATACTTCCGGCACTCTCTATGAAGCGAATAAGACCATATACAAAATGCTCTGTGACGGTTTTATATTTAACCGTGAGGACAGAACCCAAAAGGATATTTTCATTGAACTGATTGACTTTGAGAACCCCGAAAACAACATTTTCAAAGCGGTAAATCAGTTTGAAATCATCGGCATTGATAATCAAATGCGTATCCCTGACGGGATTGTATTTGTAAACGGTATTCCCGTTGTCGTTCTTGAGTTCAAGAGCGCCGTAAAAGAGAACACAACGATTATGGACGCCTATACCCAACTTACTGTTCGTTATCGCCGTGACATTCCTGAAATTTTTAAGTATAACGCCTTTGTCGTAATAAGCGACGGTGCAAATAACAAATACGGTTCTTTGTTCAGCCCGTATGACTTCTTCTATGCGTGGAGAAAAGTCGAAGCAGACGATGTTGACCGTGATGGAATTAACTCGCTTGTAACTATGATGCAGGGATTATTCCGCAAAGACCGTTTGCTTGCGGTTATCAAAGATTTTATTTATTTCCCCGACGCTTCGGATAAAGACCTGAAGATAGTATGTCGTTATCCGCAGTTCTTCGCTGCAAACAAACTCTATGAGAATATTAAGTTGCATTTACGCCCCGAAGGTGACGGAAAGGGCGGTACATACTTTGGTGCAACGGGTTGTGGTAAGAGTTACACTATGGTGTTCCTTACCCGTATATTGATGAAAAGCAGGTTTTTCCGTTCTCCTACTATTCTGATTATTACCGACCGAACAGACCTTGATGACCAATTATCAAAGCAGTTTGTCGGCTCTAAAAAATATATTGGTGATGATACCGTAGTCAGCATTGACTCCCGTGAAAAACTCCGCCAAGAACTTCAAGGCAGAGAAAGCGGCGGTGTCTATCTGACCACCATTCAGAAGTTCACCGAAGATTTGCAAATGCTGACCGACAGAAGCAATGTCATTTGTATTTCCGATGAAGCACACCGCAGTCAGGTTAATCTCGACCAAAAGGTTAAGATTACCGACACGGGCGTAGAGCGAACCTACGGCTTTGCAAAGTATTTGCACGACTCATTACCCAACGCTACTTATGTCGGCTTCACGGGAACTCCTATTGATCCTACAATCGAAGTCTTTGGCGGCATTGTGGACTCTTATACAATGACTGAGTCGGTTCGTGACGGTATCACAGTTAATCTCGTTTATGACGGTCGTGCAGCCCGTGTAACTCTTGACCAAGCAAAAATTCAAGAGATTGAGGACTACTATGCCAAATGCGAGAACGACGGCGCAAATGAACACCAAGTCGAGGAAAGCAAAAAAGCAGTTGCTAATATGGAAATCATCATTGGCGATCCCGACAGGCTTCGTGCCGTAGCACAGGACTTCATAGAGCATTACGAAAACCGTGTTGAAGAAGGCGCAACGGTTGCAGGCAAGGCTATGTTCGTCTGTGCCAACCGCAATATTGCTTATTCCTTTTATAAAATTGTTATCGAACTTCGCCCTGAATGGGCAGAAAAGAAAATCTGTGCCGACGGCGCTGAACTCACGGAGAAAGATAAGAAAGAGTTAAAGCCCATCGAGAAAATCAGAATGGTTATGACTCGCAATAAGGATGATGAGCCTGAACTGTACGAAATGCTCGGCACAAAAGAAGATAGAAAAGAACTCGACCGTCAGTTTAAGAATGTCAAGTCCAATTTCAAAATCGCCATAGTTGTTGATATGTGGCTCACCGGATTTGATGTTCCCGCCCTCGATACCATTTATATTGACAAGCCTATTCAGCAGCACACGCTCATTCAGACGATTTCCCGTGTAAATCGTGTTTATGAAGGCAAAGACAAGGGCTTAATCGTCGATTACATCGGCATTAAGAAAAATATGAATATGGCTCTTAAAAAGTACACGAACTTTGAAACAGAAGAATTTGAAGGCGTAGAACAGTCTATTACTATCGTTAAGGATCAGTTGGAAGTGCTTGCTCAGATGTTCCACAACTTCAATAGCAAAGACTTCTTCTGTGGTTCTCCGGTGGAACAACTTGCCTGCCTTAACAGAGCAGTTGAGTATGTTCAACTTACCGAGGAACTTGAAACAAGGTTTATGGCAGCGGTCAAGAGAATGAAGCAGGCATTTAACCTTTGCAGTTCAAGCGAAAAGTTCACAGATGATGATAAAGACCATATCTCGTTCTACTGTGCGGTTCGCTCAATTCTCTTTAAGTTGACAAAAGGCGATGCGCCTGATACTGCTCAGATGAACGCAAGAGTTCGTGAACTCTTAGAGGGTGCTATTCAATCGGACGGCATCGAAGAACTGTTTGAAACGGGCAAGCATATCTCCGTCGATATTTTCAGCGATGAATATATGGACAAGATAAATGCTATCCAACTTCCCAACACCAAAATTAAACTGCTGCAACGGCTCTTATCTCAGGCGATTGAGGAATATAAGAAAGTCAACCGCATTATGAGTATGGAGTTTGCCGAAAGAATGAAGCGTGTTGTCGATGAGTATAACAATCGCCGCAAGGACGAAGCCTTTGCCAACGAGGTTCTTGATGATGTTGCAGAACAACTCGCAAAACTTTTGGAAGATCTCAAAAAGGAAAAAGATTCTTTCAAGGATATGGGCATTGACTATGAGGAAAAAGCCTTCTATGACATTCTTAACATCGTTGCTCGCAAATATGAGTTTGAATATCCTGATGATAAAATGATTGAACTATCGAAGCGTATAAAACTCATTGTTGATGACAAGGCTCGTTATACCGATTGGTCTACTCGTGACGATATTAAAGCCAACCTTCAGGTTGACCTCATTTTGTTACTCGATGAGTTTGATTACCCGCCCGTAACGATTGATGATGTTTATAAAGAGGTCTTGGAACAGGCAGAGAACTTCAAGAAGTATGCAAATTAAAATGCTTATGAGAACCATATAGCACTCTTGCCGTTCCTATCGAATTTCTTTTATGTCATCTTTACTCAACCCGAACTAAAAAGACCGTCTGCTCGATTGAGCAGGCGGTCTTATTTATTATATTTGAGAAAGTCATTACGATGTTCTTGTTGCCTGAGTCGATAGCCTTGCGAAACAAGCGTATCTGCTTTGAGAGCCACAAGATTAATATCAGAGTTTAATGCCCGTGCAATTTGTTGAGTGTCATATCCACGCTCAGCCAACTCAAGAAAGTCATCATCAGGTAATGCAATTTGAGAAGCAAATACATTCGCTTCGTACTCCATTCTGCAATCACGCATATCAAAGATATTGAATTCTTCGAAGCCGCCGATTTCGGTTGCTTCTGCTCTGTGTAGAGTGTCGTGTCCGAGTTCGTGTAAGAGTACGATATTCTCCATCACTGGATGCAGATTATTTTTGATGAACATAAAGCGGTTTCGCATTATCACCTTATACGCTCCACGCTGACGGTTAAAAGGATAGTATAAGACTTCAATACTGAGTTCTTTTGTAATCCTATGAGGATCACGAGTGCCGCATTGGGAAACTATATAGTTTGCCTTTTGAACAATATCGGAAGTGCTAACATACATTGGCTCTCACCCCTTTCATTCTTTCCTATTGTAATTCTACCATAACCCAAGTCCCATAAAACGGACTTATTTATCGGAACGGTATTTCTTTGGGGTGAACTTCTTGTTTTTCTCTTTCGCAATCCAATAGGCATCCTGAATGGCTTTCATCATTAACTCCATATCTTCTTCAGCCAAATCACCGCCTGTAAACAATCCCGTGAGTTCATCGGTAAGTTGTTGTGCTTGCTTTGCCCCTCTTGCACCATATTTTTCAGCGGCTTGGGCAACAAGCATATCCGCATTTCCAAGCAGTTCATCTGTTGTGATGTTAAGTGCCTTTGCGATTTTTTCGGCGGCGTCCAAACGGGGGCGTGCTTTACCACCTTCATAATTCTGAATTTGACGAGTTGTAATTCCGGCGAGTTCAGAAAGTTGTGCTTGGGTTAGACCTTTTTCTTCTCTATACTTTTTGAGTCTTTCATTAAACTTCATAGCCATACCTCTTCGGATAAAATTTCAACATCTTTCGCAACACGAACATTTCTTCGTGGAAACCTATTGACACGAATTTATGTTCGTGCTATAATTTAGCCACAACACGAAGTTAAGTTCGTGTTTATATAATACACCACGAATTTGAGTTCGTCAAGTGGTTTCGCAAAAAATTCAAGAATTGAGGCAAAAAAATTGAGCCGTTCTATATTACATTGCGATATGAACAATTTTTACGCAAGCGTAGAATGTATGCTTGATCCGAAACTAAAAAAGTATCCCGTAGCAGTTTGCGGTTCGGTAGAAGAACGACACGGTATAGTCCTTGCAAAAAACTATGCGGCTAAATCATTCAATGTAAAGACAGGTGATGCCGTATGGCAGGCAAAACAAAAGTGCAGAGATTTAGTTGTCGTTCCACCCCATTTTGAAGAATATATCAAGTATTCAAAACTCGCAAGAAGCGTTTACGGGCGCTATACAGATCAAGTAGAACCTTATGGTATGGACGAGTGTTGGCTTGATATAAGTGGTACTGAGCATATTTTTGGCACCCCGGAAAAGATTGCAAATGAGATAAAAGAAACTATCAAGTTTGAACTCGGCTTAACTATCTCTGTCGGCGTTTCATTCAATAAGATTTTTGCAAAGTTAGGCTCTGATATGAGAAAGCCTGACGCAGTGACCGTAATTGAAAAGGAAACTTTCAGAGATAAAGTTTGGGGACTCCCCGCAGCGGATTTGCTCGGTGTAGGTCGGGCAACGCAGCGTGTATTAGATAACTACTGCATAAGAACCATAGGTGATTTAGCCCAAACCGATCCTGATTTTCTGAAAAGACGGCTCGGAAAAAACGGTATCGCCCTATGGCAATATGCAAATGGTAATGACCACTCCCTTGTCCATAAAGCCGACTTTGTTTCGCCAATAAAGAGCGTTGGACACGGCATTACCACCGTAGAAGATTTAGAGGAAAACGAGCAGGTGTGGCCCGTTTTCCTTGAACTAACCCAAGACATCGGACATAAACTTCGTGTTCATCAGAAGTGTGCGGATGGAGTCGCAATTCACATACGGGATAACACACTTTTCTCGAAACAATGGCAGATAAGTTTGGATATGCCTACACAGTCCCCAATGCTTATAGCCAAGACTGCTTTCAATTTGTTTGAAAAAAAGTACGATTGGAAAAATCCAATTCGTTCTGTCACCATTCAGGCGATCAATTTAGTACCACAAGATACGCCCCGACAAGTTGATTTCTTTACGAATGTTGAGAGAATTGAGAAATTGGAAAAACTCGATTTATGTATTGAAACAATCCGAAAACGGTTCGGCAAGGATAGTATTAAAAACGCAGTCCTTTGTCAAAATCTAAGGTTGCCACCTGAAAAGGCGGAAATCACAATGCCGACCGGAATGTTATGTTAGGAGGTTGTAATGAGTAACATCATTCTATCGGACAAGCATATACCTTGCGGTTATATGGGAATACTCGGCTGCAACGGATACGAGGTGTCAGATAAGATTATCTGCTTAACCGCAAACGGTGATGACAACTTTTTGAATGAAGGTATTGTAGAGGGTTCGATTTTATTTGTTGATACAAACGGCAAGTACGAAGAAGGGCTGCTCAATGTATTCAAATACAGGTCGAATATTTCGCCCCAATACAAACTTTCAAGAAATAAAGTCGCAGGAGCATTCTTTGTAGGCAAGGTGCTTATGGCGATAAACCAATTTTAATAGGAGTACAAAACAATGGAAAACCGAAAGAAAGTATATGTAGAGGTACGGGCAAGACACCTGACTGACGGAACTTGCCGACCTGAAAGTATAAAGTTTGAAAACGATGAGGTTTTTGAAATCGACCGAGTAAAGTATTGTTGCCGTGCTGCTTCTACAAAAGTAGGTGGAACAGGACTTCGCTATACCGTAATTATTTGCGGCAAAGAAACCTATCTTTTTGACGAGGAAAACGGAAAGTGGTTCGTTGAAGGCAAGAACAGAGCCGCTACATAAGATGTATTCCACTCTGTTTTTGCAGAACCTTAATTTGTACGGCAAGTAACTTGATGAGGTGATGTAATTGAATAATGATAAATGGACTCCGATACCGATGTATTGTTCTAATTGTGGTCAACTGAACTACGGGTTTCGGAATGACGAGGGTAAGATAAAGTATGAATGTAAGAAGTGTAAGGTTGTTGCGGTACGAACTCAGAAAGGTCGCAGGCACGACCGTATAGATTTATTTGCCCCTGTTGGACAAGTAAGTTGCGAAATATAGTCGCATCTACTATGAAAACTGAATACGGCAGCACGACGGTAAGGTTGAGGTGAAACAGACTGCATAATTCCTTATCAGGTCAGTTGCTTTGAAAACTATCGGTATGTTAAACCAAACCTGCTAAACGCTAATATGAGAGGCTGCCGACAAGACAGATAGCCATAGGCTAATTCTGTCTTGCCGGTGGCTTTTTTCATTTGGCAGACAAACAAAAAGGCTTCCGGCTGAGAAATCAGAAAGGAAGCCTTTTTTATGTTCTTATTAGACCATTGGCATTGTTTACTTGCCAAATATCCCTGATCTCCACATCTTTTGAAAATCAAAAATTCAAAAAGTTAAGGAGATTAAGGAATGAACAATACTAATATTTCTGCTCAGAGCGAGCAATTTTACATTGATTGTGAGGTTATCGAAACGAAGTATGAGTACCCACAATACACAGGAGTTGAGAAATGGATTATCATAACCGACCTGACCGAAGAAGAACTGAAAGGCAAATATGCAGAGCAAATTGCCCCATTAAAACCGTTTATCGTTCTTCCTCGTTCTTTTGGTGAAGTTCGTGATGATTACAGAAGGAACGAAAAGAAGCACCTTATGAGAGCAGTTCGCTCTATTGAACCTTTTGATTATGACGATGATTTGCTTATGGCACATCACCCTGAACTTATTGCGGATGCTTTTCCCGAAATGCTCTTTGATGAACAATGCCAAAAGGTTCGTCAAGCCCTATCGTCATTAAAGCCCTTACAAAAGCAAAGGGTTATCAAATACTTTTTTGACAATAAAACCACCTATGAAATTGCTGAAGAAGAAGGTTGCTCACATCAGGCAGTATGCAAGTCTATCAGCGGCGCTCTGAAAAAACTAAAGAAAGTTCTGTAAAATGGTTGCCAAATGGCTTCTCTCAGTGGGAATTAGTGAAGGGACTGCTTTTGTAATCCCTTCAAATAAATCATTGAGAGGTATTACAAATGGAAAAGAAAGATTTATCTAAAATCAAATGGGGCGAGATTTATACTTGCGATCTCGGCACTATGAAAGGTTCGGTTCAATGTGGTATTCGCCCCGTGTTGGTAGTGCAAACGAACAAATTGAATTGCAGCAGTCCTACGGTTGTTGTGGCAGTCATTACATCGGTTCGCAAAAGAGAAGATATTGCTTCTCATATCCCGTTAGAAACGAATTGTGGACTCAAAGAACCGTCTATGGTAATGCTTGAGCAATTAAGGACTATCGACAAAGCCGAAGAACTGATTTCTTTTGTGGGCAGAGTTGATGACGGAGAAACAATCGCAAAAATTAAAGACGGTATTCGTTATCAGTTCCAACTTACAAGAAAGAAAAAGCCTATCAGGACGGGATATATTCTCAGCCTTTGCCCGAAGTGCCGTGCTGAATTCTTCAGCATACCGGAGAACATTCTTAGGCGAGTAGATCCTTTGCAGGCAGAAAAAGAACCTTGCGATAAGTGTCAGGTCGGTTATGGATATGATTATTTAATCACAAAGCGAACCAAGCGACCGAAGAACAACGAGGGTGGTTCTGATGTTTGAGGATAAGGTCGCTGACTTAAATCAGCAGACAACGGAACACCCACCTTATTACGAGAAGCGAACCTATACCGTTTCGGAAATTCAAGATATTCTCGGTATAGGACGCAATGCTGCTTATGCTATCGTGAAAAAAGGTTATTTCAGTACGGTTCGCATCGGTGGTATCATTCGCATTTCAAAAAGGAGTTTTGATGCTTGGCTCGATGAAAAAAGCAATTCTTGTCAAGTATGCGATGACACCTAATCGCATCATTAACAAAACTTCCGATTTTGAGTACCATATAGCCAAGCAAAGCGGCTTGGCTATATGGCTCAAAAAAAGGAGGTTCAATAATGAGCAAAACAAGTATGTCTGTAATAGAGATGGGCAAATCTCTCGGCTTGGGCAAAACAGAGTCGTATTGGCTCGTTCACAAGGAACAGTTTGAAACACGATTTGTCGCAGGCAAAATGAGAGTGATGGTAGAGAGTTTTGAGAGGTGGTACGCAAATCAACTTCACTACAAAAAAATCAGCGGTGAATTGCCTGGTAAGGAACTGCTCAAGCGCACTATGACAGTTCCTACTATGGCGAAACTCTTGGGTATCAAAGAAGCAAACGCTTATGAACTGATACACAGATTACATTTTCGGTCGGTGAAAACCGAATATAGCAGCCAACGGTTGCTGATTGACAAAGCCACTTTTAATGAATGGCTCAAAAAGCAGACTCACTACAAGATAGTCGAGGGAAAGGAGGACTTCTATGATAGAGCAGAATTGTCTGAGGCTCAATGAGAAGAACGGCACTTCCAAAGGGAAAAAGAGTTATAACCTCTCAGAGATAATGGCTATTCTCGGCATCTGTCGTTCCTCTGCTACCAAACTTGTTAAGTCAAATCAGTTTCGTAGTATCCGTATCGGTAGAGAGGTTAGAATTCCCAAGTCGGAATTTGATGCTTGGCTTGACAGTAATACTAAGTAAGGAGGAAGTGCTATATGGCATCTATCATAAAAAGAAAAAGCAAATATTCAGTAGTTTACACCTACACGGATGACAAAGGCGAGAAGCGTCAGAAGTGGGAAACCTTTGCGACCAATGCTGAAGCCAAACGGCGTAAAGCGGAAGTTGAGTTTCAACAAGAGTCCGGTACTCTTGTTATTCCCGAAGCAAAGACTGTAAAGGAGTTGCTTGAGGATTACACTTCAATTTACGGAGTGAACACTTGGGCGATGTCTACCTATGAAGCAAGGCGAAGCCTAATATTTAATTACATTAACCCGATTATCGGAGATGTGAAACTCTCCGATCTGAACACCCGACTGATGGAGAAGTATTATCAGAACTTGCTCAAAGTCAAATCAAGGGTGGTAAACAACCGCAAGCCAAACACGGAGTATTTATCTTGTCATACAGTCCGAGAAGTCCACAAACTACTTCGCAGCGCCTTTAATCAGGCGGTAAAATGGGAACTGATGCAGAAGAACCCTTGCGTCAATGCAACACTCCCACAAGAGGAACACAAGGCTCGTGATATATGGGATGCACCCACTCTCTTTAAGGCACTTGAATTGTGCGATGACGAAATACTGAAACTTGCTATAAACCTTGCGTTTTCCTGCTCATTGAGAATAGGCGAAATGCTCGGTCTGACTTGGGACTGTGTTGAAATCTCAGACGCAAGTATAGCAAACGGTACGGCGTTTATATTCGTCAACAAAGAACTTCAGCGAGTTAATCGTGACGCCCTTGAGAAGTTGAACGAGAAAGGCATTGTTTTCAAATTTCCTGCTTTCTTTGCGAGGACAAACACCGCTTTGGTTCTCAAAGAGCCAAAAACAAAGACAAGTACCAGAAAGGTGTTTTTGCCCAAAACGGTTGCAGAAATGCTCAAAAATCGCTATCAGGAAATTCAGGAATACAAGGAACTGTTCGGAGATGAATTTCAAGATTTTAACCTTGTATTTTGTAGTGCAAACGGCAGACCGATGGAGAGTCAGATTATAACCCGTGCCTTGCAGAAACTCATAAGAGAAAACAACCTGCCGCCCGTAGTTTTTCATAGCCTACGACACACAAGTATCACCTACAAGTTGAAACTCAACGGTGGGGATATTAAGTCCGTTCAGGGTGACTCAGGACACGCTCAGGTGAAGATGGTTACTGATGTGTATTCTCATATCTTAGATGAGGACAGGCGGCTCAACGCACAGAGATTTGAGGAAGCCTTCTATCAGCACAAAGAACTCTCTGAAAGTAGTGCTGAGAAATTGAAGTCCGACACGCAAAACACTCATTCAGATGATGACCGCAAGCCACTACAAGACGGAGGTATTACAGATGAAACGATGCTCAATTACCTCATAAACAACCCTGAATTCCTACAAAAGTTCAAGGCTCTGCTTGGCGTATGAAACTCAATAAAAAAACGCAACGGCGAGATCATTCGATGGTCTTGCCGTTTTCTTTTCGATTTATTGTGTTGAATTTTTCACAGAAATCGACTATAATATATTTATGCTGATCCTCGGTACTCGATAACAAACCGAGTGACAAGCGATTAAATGCACGCATTCGTGAGCAATTTGACCGTTTCCCAAAGACCGAACTCCGTGCTAATTCCCGTCTAATCATACAGTTGAAAACGGGGTAAAATTAGCAGTAATTCCGCAACACGGCTTAACACTTAAAGTGTGAAAAAGCCTTGAAAATACGGGATTATCGGGCATAGGAAGTGACTCAACAACTGTATGCCGAGGTCACTCCTAAGCGAAAGGTCGGGGGTTCGAATCCCTTTTGGCACGCCAAAAACTCCGCCGGGAAACCCAGCAAAAGGCAGGCTCACATAAGGATACTTTCAAAAAGTTACCGATTGAGAGCAGCACAACGCCACAGAGTTTTAAAACTCTGTGGCGTTGTGCTTTTTTATAGCTAACAGGAAAATGATTAGAAAAAATTTTGATCTTTGATTAAGGTTGCGGGCGTAACAGTTACTGCAAAGTGATTTATTCTACAATGGCGGCGTCCGTCAGTCCGGAATAGTAAGCAGTATATTTCCGTAAAAACAGCAAAGCCGCCCGGTTTCGGACGGCAAATTGGCACAGGCTGTGTTTTATACTCCCCAAAGCAACATGCCGAGTGCGGCAGAAAAGAGTATCATTATAATCGGCGACGGTGCAGTTTTTTTGATTCTTTTATATCCGAAATGTGTCAGCCACAGAATGGCAAAGACCAAAATGGATTTAGGATCCGGAGCAAGCGCCGAATGAATATTCGCAAAACCAAGCAATGTTGATATGGCCATACCGATTGCCGTAGCGAGAATCATTGCAATAACGCATGGGCGGACGCCGGAGAGAAAAGCGTTGACGCCGGCATATTTCATCAGGTTTTTGAGTACCGCCGCAATTAAAAGTATAATAATGAAAGACGGAAGAACAACGCCGAGCGTAGCAATAAACGAGCCGAGAATGCCGCCTTGTGTGGAGCCTATAAATGTCGCCATATTAACGGCAAGCGGACCGGGTGTCGATTCCGAAACGGCAATGAAATTTAAGAATTCGCTTTCCGTTAGCCAGCCGTTTGAAATGACTGTTTCTCTTACAAGGGAAACCATTCCGTATCCGCCGCCGAAGGAAAGGGCGCCGATCATTAAAAAATTCAGGAATAATTTCACGTAGATCATTGTTAATTGTCGTTTCCTTTCCGCAGTTTTTTCAGGAAGAAAATTGCAAGTCCTGCTGTGCCGCAAATCAGAATATAGTAAATGGAAGAAAAAGAAACGGCGAAAACAGTGCACGCCAGCATTGCAACAATGACCGACAGCAATATGACCGTGTTAAAGACATTTCTTTTAATGCTTTTCAGCATTTTCAAGCCAGCAAAGGAGATCAGATAGATCACACATACCTGTATTCCGCGGAAAGCACGGGAAACCCAAGTAAGGCTTAAGAATTGATCAAAAAACAGTGAGATGCAAAAAATTACAGTAAACGAAGGAATACAAACCGCCACGGTAGCCGCCGCAGCACCGAACAAGCCTGCAATTTTGTAGCCGATGTATGTGGCGCTGTTGATTGCAACCGGTCCGGGTGTAGACTCGGCAATGGCTACCATATTCAGAAAGTCGTCCTTTTCGATCCACTTCTTGCGCTCTACAAATTCGTTTTCAAGCAGCGCAATCATAGCATATCCGCCGCCGAAGGTAAAGGCGCCGATTTTAAGAAAGGTGAGAAACAAAGTCCACTCTTTTCTCATTGCCGCACCACCTGTCTTTTACTGATAATAAAAAGTATAACGATACCGAGAATAATCAGGCAGCCGGACAGCACCTGTGATACACGGATACCCGGAAGGAGATAAAGGCTGTCGGAGCGCAACCCCTCCACAAAAAACCGTATCGTTCCGTACCCGATCATATAAAACGGAAGAAGATAGGCTTTTCGCCTGAAATGCGGGTAACATATCGGTTCAAATCCTTGTTTCCTCGCTTTTCTCAGTCTACCCGCAGCATACGGTAACCGACGCCGATATGCGTCTGAATGTATTGCGGACAGTCCCTTTGCGGCTCCAGCTTTTTGCGCAGGGTCGCCATAAACACCCGCAGAGAAGCAATATCGTTTTCCCAGCTGCTGCCCCAAATCTGCTGCGTGATATAGGTGTGCGTCAGCACCTTTCCGACATTATGAGAGAGCAGACACAAAAGCTTATATTCAATCGGGGTCAGGTGCAATTCCTCCCCATTTAGATAAGCGCAGCCGGCGGCATAATCGATTTTAAGCTTGCCGTTTTGGAAAACGGGTGAGTCGGCGTCGCCGCTTGCCTGAAGCAGCAGCAGGCGTCTTTGCGTGACCCGAAGGCGTGCCAAAAGCTCCTCTATGGAAAAGGGCTTTGTCAGATAGTCGTCCGCCCCGGCATCCAGCGCCGTGATTTTGTCTTTATCCTCGCTGCGCGCACTGATCACAATAATGGGCATATTTGACCATGAGCGGATGCTTTCGATCACCTGTGTGCCGTCGATATCCGGCAGCCCCAGATCCAGCAGAACGATATCCGGGTTATGGGAGGTCGCTTCTATAATAGCGCTGTGTCCGTTCTCAGCGGTCAGGTAGTGGTAATCGTGAGCCTTTAGCGTTGTTACGATCAGATTGCGGATGGGGCGGTCGTCCTCCACGACGAGTACAAGGGGTTTATTCATTCAGAGTCACCTCGCTAAGCGGTAAAGTAAAGGTAAATATGCAGCCGTGCGGTACGTTATCCGTAAGCGTCAGCGTTCCGCCGTGCAGCTCTACAATAGATTTACACAGGGTAAGCCCGATCCCGAAGCTTCTGCGGCTGTCTGCGACTGTATTTTTTCCACTGTAAAACATCTCAAAAATATGCGGTTTCATATCATCTGCAATTCCGTTTCCGTTATCGGTAACTCGGATCACGGCATCCCCGCCCTGTTTTTCCGCACTTACGCAGATTTCGGAGCCTTGTTCGGTATATTTCAAAGCATTATCAATAAGGTTGACAATGACCTGCACGATAAGCTGTGCGTCCATACGGGCAAGGATCAGATCGTCGCACCTTACCGTCACCTTGTGTCCGACGGATTTTTTCTTCAAATGCGAAACGGCTTCGTTGACCACTTCGTCCACAAGCTGGTCGGTAAGCTCCAGCTTCAGGCGTCCGTCATTCAGCCGTGTAACATACAGCAGATTTTCCACCACGCCGATCAGCCATTCGGAATCGTCATAAATATCTTTATAGATCTGCTGCTTGGTTGCTTCGTCCAGGCAGTTTCCGTTATGCAAAAGTGTGTCCGCATTACCCGAAACGGAGCAAAGCGGCGTGCGCAGATCGTGTGAGATTGACCGCAAAAGGTCGGCGCGCAGCTGCTCGCTTTTTGCAAGATCTGCCGCCCGTTCCTTTTCGGCGGCGTTGTGAGCATTATCCATTGCTAGCGCACATTCGTTCACAACCGACAGTACGATGCTGCTCTCAAATGAATCGGGCTTTTCGGGTTTCATCGGTATCCCAATTACACCGTAGACTCTGCCGCCTGCACGGATTGCAAGATAAAGACATTCGGATTTTCCAAACTGTGCTGTCGCTGCTCCTGCACGGTGACCGTTTTGAAGCACCCATTCTGCGGTCTGCCGCTCTGCATCGCTTAGCAGCTTTTCAGCGTGTGTATCCTTTTTTTCGGCATACAGCCGCCCGGACAACATTCCGTTTTCGCCTTTCGTATAGGCAACAATACTGCGATCAAGCAACCGCGAGAGCTGCATACAGGTCACGCTTAAAACATCATCGTTGCTTTTTGCTTTTTGCAGCAGACGGTCAGTGTCAAACAGCACCTGCACACGGAACGCAGAGCGAGCCGAGAGCCTTGCATGATCTTTCAGCTTCGAGGCAAGCGTGCCGGTGAGAACGGAAGACGCCAGCATAACTGCAAAGGTAACGGGATAGCCTACGGCATAGGTCTGAAAGGACAACCTGGGTTCGGTAAGGAAAAATCCGAACAATACAACACTTAGAAGTGAGCCTGCTATACTGCAAAGGTATCCTTTGGTCAAAACGGAGATCATCAGCACACCTAGGATGTATACCGTAACGATATTGGTATCGGGAAAGTCGAGATGGTCGAACAGAAACCCGATCGCCGTACATACGGCAAGCGCCAGGACGGTCACGGCAATATCCCGCAGCGACGGTATCTCTGCACCAAAGAACAGACGGCGTCTGTGCGACTTTGTGTAGTTCAGTGCGTCGGGAATAATATGAATGTCAACATCGGGGGCGGAGGAGATCAGCTTTTCGGTGAGAGTCGGTCTTCCGAACAGCCCTCTGCGTCTGGCACTGCTTTGTCCGATCACGATTTTTGTGACATCGGAAAGCCTGACATATTCCGAGATCTGCAGCGCTACATTCTCGCCGTGCGTCATAACGATCTCGGCGCCGAGCCTTTGCGCGAGCTGTATGTTCTGCGAAAGCCGGGACTGATCCTCATCATTTATGACCGTATCCGTCTGCACATAGATGGCGGTAAATCTTGCATGAAGGACCTTAGCCATCTTTGCGGCGGTGTGTATGATCCTTGCATTAGACGGCGAAGAGGATAGGCAGACAAGGATATGCTCGTCTGTATCGAATTTTGACTGTTCGGTTTGTACTTTCATCGGTTTCACCGCCCTTTTTATTTTATTATTATACAGTAAAACTGTAAAAAAATCTACCGCAACCTAAAAATCATTCTTCTGCCCATCGGAAAGAATAATATCGACATTTCCGTGCGTTTCACGAAAACGGCGGATCTCACATAATATTTCACTTTCGGACAGTCCATGCGGCAGCAGGACTTTGGAAGGCTCGCAGGATTCGTTTTCCTTTAACAGTGCCTTTCTGTTTTCTTCAAGAAATCGATCCAGCCTGCTCATAAGATAAAATCCGAAAACAAATACGGCAAGCAGGCTGACAATCAGCAATAGCTCAGCCATCCTCATTCACCTCTGTTAAATGCGAAAACACTTTTGCAGTTCTTTGTAGGCACCGAGAACCAAAAGAGTGATCTTGTCCGTAAAAACGGTTTCCGGTGAAACTGCCATATTGATTTTTCCGTTCTCCTTGGTTGCCATAATATTGATGCTGTATTTTCTGCGGATATCCAGTTCTCCGACGGTTTTGCCGATCCATCCCTCCGGCACCTCTACCTCAAAAATGGCATGACCCTCATCAACCTCAATGTAATCCCGAATGTGGTCGGCGGTGTACCGAATAGCAGCCCAATTTGCTACCTGTTTTTCCGGGTAAATGACCTCGTCCGCTCCGTTCCGCAGAAGGAATTTTTCCTGCACATCACGCTCGGCACGGGATACAACTAATTTTGCGCCGAGTTCTTTCAGCAAAGAAGTGGTTTCCAGCGAGTTTTGAAAATTTCCGCCGATGGTGACGATGCACACATCAAAGTTTCCGATGCCGAGCGACCTTAAAAACTCCGTGTTTGTGCTGTCGCCGATCTGTGCATTGGTGACAATCGTCAGACTTTCATTGACTCTTTCTTCGTTGATGTCTACCGCCATCACCTCGTGTCCGAGCTTATTCAGCTGCAAAGCAATATGCCTACCGAATCTGCCGAGACCTATTAACAATATGTTTTTCATAATATAGTAACTCCTTTATCCGACTGTGATTTTTTCGAGCGGCAACTTTGCTCCGCTCTGATTTTTGTTGGAAACCGCCGCGTAAATCAGGGTAAGTCCGCCGACTCTGCCGAGATACATCAAGACGATCAAAATAAGCTGAGAAAGAACACCGAGTTGCGGTGTGATTCCAAGGGTAAGCCCGACCGTTCCGACAGCGGACGCCGTTTCGTAAAGGCAGGTGCTAAGCGGCAGACCTTCTGCCGTGCTGATAACAATGCCGCCGACAAAAAACAGCAGGAAATACATTACGGCAACGGCTGCGGCGTTTTTCACTGTCGAACCGTCAATGCGCCTGCCGCAGACTTCGGCATCATCCTTTTTGCGACAGACGGAGAATGCACTCAGAATCAGAACGGCAAGCGTGGTCGTTTTCATACCGCCTGCCGTGGAGCCGGGCGAGCCGCCGACGAGCATGAGCAGGGTCATAATTGCCTTGGAAGAACCGGTCATAGCGGGAAGATCAGCGGTATTGAAACCGGCGGTTCTCGGTGTGACAGACTGAAAAAGCGACGCAAGAATTCTTTTGTCGAGCGGCAGCCCCGTAAAATCGCAGAAGAAAAAGAATACTGCGGGAGCGATAATGAGGATTGCCGTTGTTACCAATATGACCTTACTTTGCATACGGTATTTTTTGAAATGCCACTTGTTTGTGTAAATATCGTCCCAGGTCAAAAATCCAATACCGCCCACAATAATTAAAAGCATAATTGTAATGTTTATCGCCGGATTTCCTATGTATCCCGTAAGTGACGGGTATTTGTTTTCGGCGGTGCCAAGTATGTCAAAACCGGCGTTGCAAAAGGCGGAAACCGAATGAAACGCCGCCATCCAAATTCCCTTAATACCGTAGTTTCCGCAAAATGTCGGCAGCATGACGATCATCCCGATAAGCTCGATCAAAAAAGTTCCCCGCACAATAAAACGAGTCAGGCGGACGATCCCGCCGACCTTCGGGGCAGAGATGGCATCCTGCATGGTACTGCGCTGCATCAGCGATATTTTTCTGCCGGACAGCATAGCGAAAAGTGCCGCAACTGTCACAACACCGAGCCCGCCTATCTGAATCAGCAGCAGTATTACCGTCTGCCCGAAAGCGGACCAATAACTGCCCGTATCCTGCACAACCAGCCCCGTAACGCAAACGGCGGAGGTCGATGTGAACAGCGCCTCGTGAAACGGCGTAACAACTCCGGCAGTCGATGAAAACGGCAGCATCAATATCAGCGCTCCAAGCACTATGACGCCGGCAAAGCCCAAAACGATCAGCTTAAAGGATGACAGCCGCTTTTTTCTATGTGTAATTTTAGGCATATATACTTCTCCTATTTCTACTTGTTTACAAAGAGTATACCGTGAAATATAAAAAAACGGTGTAATGATTCGGCACTCTGTATTAAGATTGCATTAAGGCGCTCATTCTTTAAAAAAACAGCGCAGAGCATAGCAAACGGCATAGGCAAAGGCGGATCGTTTGTAACCGTTGTGCGGCTTGAAACAAAGCTCAGAGCCACTCTCACAGAACAACAAAAAGCTCTGTTCGAACAAATTAAAAAACGGATGTAGAAATTACAACCGGAATGAGCTACAAGCGTTCACAAACGGATTTCGATTTGCATCGCGGCTAGCGTTTCAGGCTTTTCTCCAGCAGTATCAAAGCAACTCATAAATAGCTATACATAAATGTAAGAGAACGTTCCGTTTGGAGCGTCCTAATTTTTCCTTGCCTATGTTTTATATTTGTGTTTTGTTTTTCTTGGGATTGTCGGGCATATCAGTCATTTTTGACATTCTCACAAGCATTTCTTCTATGCCTTTTCTTCCTCTGTCTCTGTCGTCAATATTCATAACAACACTAAAATAGTAGTGTCACAATGCGTGGTACTCCTTGATTTTATGCGGATATTTAGAAATACTTAAAAATCGTAACGCAGAATTTCACAGTTTTTAACACCGAAATCTGCATACTCCTCATTTGTCATATCGCTAAAATATGAGTTGACAACTCTTGCAATGCCGTTGTGTGCAACTAAAATACAAACCTTTCCGCTTGCTTTCACATCATCAAGCAGATTGTAAATTCTTTGTGCAAGGTGCAGCATAGACTCTCCGCCGTCATAACGGCTGACGAAATCTCTTTTGGCAATGCGAAATTCTTCACCGTCTCTTGGCGTTCCCTCATATTTTCCAAAGTTTTGCTCGGTTAATCTCGGCTCTGCTTTTGCAGGAATTCCCGTGATTTCCGAAATGTGCTTTGCGGTTTTTTCGGCTCTCATAAGCGGAGAATAGAGGATGATATCTGCTTTTATATTCTCTGAAAGAATTTTCTTACCCGTTTCAACAGCCTGTTCATGACCTTTTTCCGTGAGGTCAATATCCGTTGAACCGCAGATTTTATTTTCAACATTCCACACGGTCTGTCCGTGTCTGACAAAATACATATGTCCCATAAGCGTTCTCCTTGCAGTTTTTCTAAACACTATTTTAATTGAGCCGACAACGAAAATCAAGTTACAAAACAAATTTTTGCAAATAAATTGACAGCGGCAAAGTCAGCTGATATATTTGATATGTACAGTTCAAAATTAAAAACGGAGTGATTTGTATGAAGAAAACTTTGATTATAATAGATATGCAGAATGATTTTATTGACGGCAGTCTCGGTACTGATGAGGCTGTGAAAATTGTGCCTAATGTACGCAAAAAGATTGAAGAATACCGTTCAAACAGTGATGAAATTATTTTTACAAGGGATACTCACGGTGAAGATTACCTAAACACTCCCGAGGGCAAAAAACTGCCCGTTGTGCATTGCGTAAAAAATACTCACGGCTGGCAGATTGCAGACGGACTTGATGTTCCCGATGCAATCCATATTGACAAGCCGTCATTCGGCTATACTCATTGGGATAAATTCTGCTTTGAAAAAATCGAGCTTGTAGGACTTTGCACTGATATCTGCGTTGTGTCAAATGCGTTGATTCTAAAGGCACTTTTCCCGAACGCTGAAATCAGCGTTGATTCGGCTTGCTGTGCCGGCGTAACCCCCGAAACCCATAATTCCGCCCTCGCAACAATGAAAATGTGCCAGATTGATGTGGTGTGATTTAATAATAAAATATATTGTGATTTTAAGTTCGTGATATTGAATATATTAAAATACTTTGCGATAATTACTTGGTAAGGAAACGGTGGCGGCTGTTTCGACTCCCTCATCAGAGAGGGGGTGATTGCGTGGAATACATAGCTGTGATAATCATCTTCACATTTTTTATTGTGTTCACCATAAAGAAATAACCGCCCTGTGTCGTGAACAGAGCGGTTAATCTTTAATTAATTTTTATTGTTCAAACTTGCAAAACAGCTAAAGCCGTTTCCTTACCTATATATTATCATTGATGAATAATTATGTCAATAAAAAAACTTCAATTTCGGTTGACAAGAGATTGAAGTTTTATCTTTTGTATGTGCAAGTTTTTTAGAAAATTGAAGATTATTCAAAATAAATCAATTGTAAAATTTTTTGTATGAAGCTACTCGGAAAGTTCAAATATTCTTTCTATAACAGCTTTGAAAAATGGTAAATCTTTTTCCTGCTGATAATCCATATAACTCCAATGTGTGATATATCTCCATTTTGAAATCAACAATGATGTGGCTGTGCTGTAATCCGTATGTTTCAGCATTTTTTTAAGCTGTTTGTAATCGGTAATATTTAAAATGTTTTTGTTATTATATTCATATTTTGAATCATTGAAACTGCCTAATTTAAATCCCATTTTTACCAAATCATTACCGAAATTCATTTCAAAATCATGAATATCCATAGAATTATTGATGAATTTTTCGTAGTATGGTTTTAGCACCTTAGCGGTATTTTTTCTTCCGTTTATGTATGAAACAGGATTTTGCGTCATATTTACTAAATCGGCAACGTTTTTGTTTATGTAAATATTCGGCTTATTAACTGCTTGACAGGTGCAGTATTTGCGATTTGACCTTGAAAGATTTTCTTTGCACAATCGTGGATAGAATGGAGTTTCCACACCTGAAGAATACCACTTCATATTTTCATAAACTCCGACAATCAGTCCGTGATTTACAGCAATAAGATAGTCGCAATTTTCTGCTCGTTTGGTGTCGATTATCCAATGACCTCTCGCACATTCCATAACTTGGCTGTCTGACATATCGTATTTATAAAGTGAATTTATTTTAACAATTAAAAGATTGCGGAAAATATCTTCTTTTGAAAGAATTTCGGCACCGTAAATTTTTTCAAAATCTTCAGCTGTAATAACAGGTGCTGTGTGGTGTCCCGAAACTACATTAGTCAGTGATTGAGGGTCAATGTAGTTCATTATATTTATCAAAGCCGATTCGGCAACGAATGCCTCTTTTTCCGAAAGACCATATGATATAATTAGTTTTTTGATTTTGTTACCCGATGAGAGTATTTCTTTTATACGATTCGACTTATTTGAGTTATCGAGTTTTTCTTCGTGTTGAAAAATACGGTTGTTAATTCCTTTGCCTATGTAAAATATTTTGTTATCTCTTGGATCTGCAAGGGCATAAACATAGTAACCTAATTTTTGTTTTACCTTATCGGAAAAGCCATTCATAAGAAACATACCTTTCAGCTTAATTTATTTAATGATACCATAAATGTTAAATACGGTAAAGCGTTGTTTTGTGTACTTGATTTATACAAATACGGTCGGGAAAATTCGGTGTATTGTTTTACACCTGTCTTCCCGACCGCATTTTTTTATTATTACCTATTTTTAAAAATCATTCTTCCATTTGCTTGCCGAGGAATGCGGCGGCGGTTTGTGCAAGCTTAATTTCGGCATTTGTCGGGATTTTGGTCTGTTCGCCTGTGAGCATAACTACCGCACCCGAAACATCTCCGGCGGCAATAATCGGATAGATTACCGATGCATAATGTTCAATGCCCTCAATCGGCTGAATATCGCCGAGCGTCTGCTGTGTTGCCGAATAGGTTTTGCGATTTTCCATATATCCCTCAAGTACGGTTGTTACCCTGCGCTCAAGAAATTCACGCTTTGAAACCCCTGCGGCGGCGATTACATGGTCACGGTCTGTTATGATTGTCGGCATTGAGCTGATTTTGGCAAGCACATCTGCGTATTGTGACGCAAACTCCGCAAGCTCTCCGACAGGCGAATATTTTTTAAAAATAACCTCGCCGTCCGTTGCGGTATAAATTTCGAGCGGATCTCCCTCACGAATACGAAGCGTCCGCCTGATTTCTTTCGGTATAACCACTCTGCCGAGATCGTCGATTCTTCTGACGATTCCTGTTGCTTTCATATTAAAAACTCCCTTCGGACAATTTTGCCCTTTGTCTGATACATATTCAGCAAATTATTTGCAGTAATATTGTTTGATTCATACAGTTTTTTATACCGAAATTTTCTTTGGTGACATATTTTTACAGCATATAAATAATATAACTTTATCACGATTTAGTTAATCGTAACCACCTAAATTACAAAATAATCTTGACTTAGCAAAAACAGTGGTTTATAATTTAGTTAATCGTAAATAACTAAATCGTAAATGAGTAATTTGCAAACGGTCAGAGGTGAGAATTTTGTTTATAGGCAGAAAGAATGAGCTTTTACAGCTTAACAGATTGTATAACAGCGGAAAATTTGAATTTGCCGTCATATACGGTCGCCGCCGTGTGGGAAAAACGGCTATCATAAACGAGTTTGTCAAGGATAAAAACGCAATTTGTTTCACAGGAGTTGAAACAAATGCAAAGCAAAATCTTGAAAATTTGAGCGAGTGTATTCTTGAATTTTCAACAGGAATGAAAACGGATACTGCTTTTTCAAACTTTCAGTCGGCACTTGAATATGTTTTTAAATTATCAGAGAACAAAAGAATCGTCCTTTGCCTTGACGAATATCCGTATGTAGCAAGAGCGTCAAGAAGTCTTGCATCAACACTGCAAATGTTAATTGACAAATATAAAGACCGTTCAAAGTTGTTTCTTATTCTCTGCGGTTCATCAATGTCATATATTGAGGACCATGTGCTTGCATACAAAGCACCCTTGTATGGCAGAAGAACGGCTCAGTTTAAGATTTTGCCGTTTGAATTTTGCGAGGCTTGTGAGTATTTTAACGGAATGTCATCTGAAGATAAGGCGCTTGCCTACGGGCTTGTGGGAGGTACACCGCAATATCTTTTGCAGATTAACAACAAAATTTCAATAGAGGATAATATAAAAAATATTTTTCTGAATCCTGTATCGGCTCTGTATGAAGAGCCTAACAATCTTTTGAAACAAGAGGTAAGAGAGCCGGCTATTTATAATGCTGTGATTACGGCAATTGCTACGGGTGCATCAAAAATATCGGAGATTTCAACAAAGGTTGGAGAAACCTCAAGCACTTGTGTTGCTTATGTCAAGAATCTTGTTGCTCTCGGAATTGTGAGAAAAGAAGTGCCGTACGGTGAAAAATCCACAAAGAAAACAATTTATTCTATTGAGGATAATATGTTCAGATTTTGGTATCGTTTTGTGCCGGAAAATTCTTCGATAATTTCAAGAGGTGCGGTTGAACTTGCGTACAGTCGAATTGCACCGTATTTGTCGGATTATATGGGTGCTGTGTTTGAAGAAATCTGCAAGCAGTATTTGTGGAAAAGGTTGCTGAACGGTGATTCCGAAATTGATTTTACGGATATCGGCAGATGGTGGGGAACAAATCCAAAAACGAGACAACAGGAAGAAATTGATATAATCGGCTCGGCAGATAAAAATACGGCTCTTTTGGGTGAATGTAAGTGGCGTAATGAAAGTGTTGACCTCGGTGTTCTTGAAACGCTTGTTGAACGCAGTAAGCTTTTTAATTTCGACAAAAAGCATTTTTATATTTTTTCAAAGTCCGATTTTACAAAGGGTTGCATTGATAAGGCAAATGAACTCGGAAATGTCAGCCTGATTGCTTATGATGATATTTTAAAATATAATAACGAAAATTAAATGTAAAAATCCCCGTCGGAGAAATCTGACGGGGATTTGACTTTGTTGTAAGCGATTACGCTTTCTTGGATTTTGAGGTGATTTTATCTGCGATTTTGGTAACTATAACGCAGAGGATAATAGTGAAAACCATATCCGGCAGAGTGTTGCCGACTATGGTATCAACATTCAGCAAGAAGCGATATGCCGCAAAGCCTGCGAGCCATACTATGATGTTGCATATGTCAACGGCTTTGCTTGCTCTGTCTTTTTTGAGAATGAAAAAGTCTGCAATCTGAATGGCAATCATCGGGGCAAATACCGAACCGATGAGGTAAAGGAATTTTGTGATGTCATCCATAGGATAAATAATTGCGGCGATTACACCTACTATTGTTACTGCAACGGCAACATATTTTCCTTTGAGTTTTGAGAATATCGACTCACTCGAAATTCCTGCCGAGTAAGCATCAAGGAATGTTGTTGTAACTGTTGAAAGAATTACAATTACAAGACCTGCAATGCTGAGTCCTGATTTAAGCATGATTTTTGCAATATCGCTTTCGCCTGTAAGGATAGACGCACTCATACCGATTATGTACATCCAACAGCTTACCGCACCGTAAACAAGTGTGCTTGCGAGAGTTGCCTTGAACGGCTTTTCTGCCTCTCTTGTGTAGTCGCTGATGAGCGGTAACCATGAAAGCGGCATTGCTACCGAAAGCTCAACTGCCGCACCGAATGACATTGAGTCATCGCCTGCCGCACCCATGCCGTTGCCGTTTCCGAAAATAAAGAAACACATCACGATTGTGAGAATGAACAGTGCCGCCATTGCGATTGTGTTGAGCTTGCCGAGATTTGAAATGCCAACAAGAATCCAAAGTACAATCAATGCGCCGATTACGATACAGGCAATCCACCTGCCCGTGTCGCCCATATTCAGAATACTGTTCACGGAAAGTGAGCCGTCATAGATCATAATGGCTGTCCAGCCGACAAGCTGAATAACATTGAGTACAGAGAAAAGAAGTCCGCCCTTGTTGCCAAAGCTCATTTTTACGGTTTCCATTGAGCTTTTACGGCACTTACCGCCGATGAGTCCCGCACAAAAGAGCATTGCACATCCGATTATGTGACCGATGATTACGGCTAAAATGCCCTTTTCAAAACCTAACGGAGCAAAGTATGTACCTGTGAGAATTTCGGCGATTGAAACGCCTGCTCCGAACCATATCAAACTGTTTTCAAATACACTTGTCTGCTTTTTCATTGCTCTGCCTCCGAATTTTCTTTTGTAAATTTACTTTGAATGTCAAAAGCGTGGTTCATGGGACCGCTGCCTTTGCCGAGGTCAAGCATTGCCGCAAGTGCGCCTGAAATATAATCCTTTGCACGCTTTACGGAAGCGTCAAGGTCAAAACCTTTTGCAAGATTTGCGGCTATCGCACTTGAAAGTGTACAGCCTGTTCCGTGTGTGTTGGGATTGTTGATTCTTTTGCCGTTGTACCATGTGTAGGTGCCGTCTTTAAAGAGCAAATCATTTGCATCGTTAATCTGATGTCCGCCCTTGCAGAGAACCGCACAACCGTACTTTTCGCTGATTATTTCAGCGGCTTTTATCATTTCTTCCTCATTTGAAATTTTCATTTCAGAGAGAACTTCCGCCTCCGGAATATTCGGTGTAAGAACTGTTGCAAGCGGAAAGAGATGCTCTTTGAGAGTGCTTACCGCCTCGTCGCTGATAAGCTTTGCTCCGCTTGTTGCCACCATAACCGGATCGACAACAATATTTTTTGCATCGTACTTTTTCAGCTTGTCCGAAATTGTTTTGATAAGGCTTGATGAAGAAACCATTCCGATTTTTACGGCATCGGGATAAATATCCGTAAAGATACTTTCAAGCTGTTCACCCAGAAATTCGGGTGTAGATTCCATAATTGCCGTAACGCCGGTTGTGTTCTGTGCGGTAAGTGCGGTGATTGCGCTCATAGCATAAACACCGTTTGTTATCATAGTTTTGATATCCGCTTGAATACCGGCGCCTCCGCTGCAGTCACTGCCAGCGATTGTTAATGCTGTTTTCATTTTAATCTCCTCTTTGCATTAATTTTTTACAGCGACAAAAGGTGGTGCCCCCAATCTGCCGCTTTTTCAAAGCTGTCTGCGTAGTAATCGCAAACGGCTTTTATTCTGTTTTTATCATTCCTGCTCGATTCGTCATACACTCCCACCGTTTTGAAACCTGCCTTGTGAGCAGTTTCTGCGGCAAAAACAGCGTCCTCGAATACAAGCGTTTCACTCGGAGCTGTTCCGAGTTTATCTGCACAGGCAAGGTAAATGTCGGGGCTTGTTTTGCCTTTTCCGATTTGTGAACAGGTCACAATGTCCGTAAAATATTTTAGAATACCGAGCCTTTCAAATGCCTTTTTAATATGCGTTTTGTCGCTTGATGTTGCAATAATCATTTTGATATTGTTCGATTCCAAAAACTGCAAAATTTCTTTTACATCGTTTTTTAAACCGACCTCATAAAAGTAAAAATCTTCAATGATTTTCAGCACACCCGAAACTATTTCATCAGTTGAAAAGGAAAGAGCATACTGCTTTTTCATATATTCCGCACCCTCCGTCAGACTCATATCACAGAGCTTTTCGGAAAGTCCGTTTTCGGCTGTTTTGCCAACAGACGAGAGGTAACGCTCTCCTGCGTTATCCCATATCTTCATTGAATCGAGAAGTGTGCCGTCAACATCAAATATTGCAGATTTAATCATTCGCAACCGTCTTTTCCGTAAGTGCTTTAAGCTCTGCTGTTGCCTTTGTAATATCGGGCTGAGCGAAAATAGCACTGATAACGGCAATGCCTACGATACCTCTGCCCTTGAGTTCCGTAACATTTTTGGAGCTGATTCCGCCGATTGCGATTACAGGAATGTCAACAGCCTCACAGATTTTCTGAAGTTCATCGTGTGAAACATCGTCTGCATCGTCCTTTGAGCCTGTTTTGAAAACGGCTCCGACTCCGAGATAATCTGCTCCGTGCTTCTGAGCAAGAAGAGCCTGTTCAACAGTCTGAGCCGAAACACCGATGATTTTGTCGTCACCGAGAATCTTGCGGACATTGCCTGCCTCCATATCACTCTGACCGACATGAACACCGTCAGCGTCAATTTCTTTTGCAATTTCTACATTGTCATTGATTACGAACGGAACATTATACTTTTTGCAGAGTTTCTGAATTTCAAGAGCCTCTTCAAGAAAATGCTTTTGGTCAAGATTTTTTTCTCTTAACTGAATGAATGTTGCACCGCCTTTAATAGCCTTTTCAACCTGACTGCAGAGTGTTTCACCGTTAAGCCATGCTCTGTCGGTTACGGCATAGAGCAACAAATCTTTTTTATCGCAATTCATACTTTGCTCCTTTTTCAAGTGTTTCGGCATCCATATTATAGATAGCGTCAATAATTCGGTTGCGGTATGTTGAGTTGCCGTCTGTTTCTGCCATATTTGCAAAAGCGATTTCACCTGCAAGTCCCATTGTACAAACTGCTGCGGCAGTTGCCTCAAGAACATTGTCGGGGTTTGCAACGATAAATGCAGTTGTCATGCCCGAAAGCTGACAGCCTGTTCCTGTGATTTTGCTCATCTCGGGACGACCGTTGCGGATTACATAGCACTTTTCGCCGTCACTTACAAGGTCAATAGCGCCTGTGATTGCAATTACGCATCCCGACTTTTTGGCATAATCCTTTACAAATGCAACTGCGTTATCGAGATTTTCTTCTGTTACCGCATCCGATACATCGGCATCAACACCCTTTGTTGTGCCGCTTCCGAGTGCAAGAGTTTTGATTTCCGAGATGTTACCTCTGATAACATCAAATTTGATTTCTTTTGCAAGCTTAACCGCTGTGTCTGTGCGGAGCTTGCTTGCACCTGCACCGACAGGATCAAGCAGAATCTTGTGAGAAAGTTCATTAGCTTTTTTGCCCGCAATGAACATACCCTCAATTGAGTTTTTGTTAAGTGTACCGATGTTGATGTTAAGACCGCCGCAAATGCTTGTGATGTCGGCAACATCATCGGGTTCGTCTGACATAATCGGACTTCCTCCGCAAGCGAGAAGTACATTTGCAACATCGTTTACTGTTACATAGTTTGTGATGTTGTGTACAAGCGGTACATTTTTTCTTACATTTTCAAGACAATTTCCAATCATAGCGGATTCTCCTTTATAAAAATAAAACGGACGCACCAACAAAAGGTGTGTCCGTAAAGGCTCGCTGTTTCCCTCCGTTGGCATTATCCAAATCAGGTCATAGGTCGAGGCATTCAGCCTCCTCTCAGCCGACTAACTTGTCAGCTCCCTTACTTATAATATACAATTTGTGTCGTAATTTGTCAATGAAAACTTGACAAATAGTCACCGAGAACAATTATACAAATCTATCCTCAGTAAAATCTTCTGTATTCAGTATATCATTTATGTAAAAAAACACTGATTTTTAAATATCAGTTGACTTGAAGAAGAAAAAACAGTACAATAAAAATAACAGATAATATGGTTGAATTTGCTGTTGTAAAGGGGTTTTCCTCGAATTTATTTTTTGTTGAACAGGAGAAGAAGTATGTTTTGTAAAAATTGCGGAAGACAGTTATTGCCTAATGAAAAGTTTTGTGCCGATTGCGGAGCGCCTGTACCCGTACAGGAATCAGCTGTACAGAACGAACAGCCGATTGCAGAAAATCAGTCGGTTGAACAGACTGCCGATATGAATGTTCGGAATGAGCAGACACAGCCTGTTGAAAATCATCAGACTGACGCATATAATCAGATGCCTGCAAATGATTATTCCGCACCGCAGTATCAGACAGTTAATGCACAGGGCGGATATAATCAGTATCAGAACGGTCAGCAGGGCGGATATTCTTATGATTATAACAATCAGAGCGTTCAGCCACAGTATGCACAGCCGATTCCAAAGAAAAAGTCAAAGACACCGTTTATAATTACAGCGTGCGGCATTGCGGTTGCACTCGTTGTTGCAATTGCGGCATTCTTTATATTTAACGGACTTAACAAAGCCACTCCTCAGGGACAGATTCAGGGTACATGGATTGCCGAGGAGGACGGAGTAAGCCTACAACTTGAGTTCAAGCCTGACGGAACAATCGGTATCCCGAATGCAAAAGAGCTTGGCAAGCTTATTTCAAGTTATGCCGGCAGTTCCGATTACGGCGATTTAATAAACTATGATGAGATTTTTAATATGATTAAACTGACATACAGCATTGATGACCAAAAGACCCTTTCGGTAAGTTTTGAGGTGTCTTTTATCAATCAAAGTCAGTCGCAGTCACTCAAATGGTCTGACGATCCCGCAAACGGCGGTTCGGATACATGGGGAATCGACGGCGATACTCTCTACATAGCCGGCACAAAGCTGACAAGAGTCAATAACTGATAAAGTCTTAAAAAATTCGTAAAAAACAAGGTCACGGTTCAAAATCGTGACCTTTTGTTGTGTGGAATATACAGGCTCTGTCAAAGGGATTCCGTCGCTGGCCGATGAACGATACTGTATGACAATCACTTTGTGTTTTTAGATAATTCGATTTATCACAAAATATGTGCGCTTACTTGCGGGCGGATGATATCTGCCCCTACAGATTTGTACAAAAAGAAAAGACAGCACAATTTCTGTACTGTCTTAGTTGGAGCGGATGACGGGGCTCGAACCCGCTACCTCCACCTTGGCAAGGTGGCGCTCTACCAGATGAGCTACATCCGCATTTTATTGGTGCCTCCGGGCGGAATCGAACCACCGACACGGGGATTTTCAGTCCCCTGCTCTACCGACTGAGCTACAGAGGCAAAAATTGGCGACCCGGAACGGGTTCGAACCGTCGACCTCTAGCGTGACAGGCTAGCGTTCTAACCAACTGAACTACCGGGCCAAATGTGGTGGGAACAACAGGGCTCGAACCTGTGACCCTCTGCTTGTAAGGCAGATGCTCTCCCAGCTGAGCTATGCTCCCACATGCCT
>ERZ1673746.257-NODE-257-length-70822-cov-6.119660_pt1 | contig 70822 bp, 72 predicted proteins | sample MGYA00580205_ERZ1673746 | MGnify/ENA primary metagenome ERZ1673746 (study PRJEB41218, sample SAMN15661771) | gut metagenome | host: Homo sapiens | place: Canada: London | collected 2015-08-20/2019-03-30 | study: EMG produced TPA metagenomics assembly of...
GCCGCGGCGTGCCGCAGATCGAGGTCACCTTCGACATCGACGCCAACGGCATCGTGAACGTGTCCGCCAAGGATCTGGGCACCGGCAAGGAGCAGCACATCACCATCACCTCCTCCACCAACATGTCCAAGGAGGACATTGACAAGGCCGTCAAGGAGGCCGAGCAGTTCGCCGCCGAGGACGCCAAGAAGAAGGAGGAGATCGACGTCCGCAACCAGGCCGACCAGGTGGTCTACCAGACCGAGAAGGCCCTGGAGGATGCCAAGGACAAGATCAGCGCCGACGACAAGGCCACGGTGGAGGCCGCGCTGAACAAGCTGAAGGACGCGCTGAAGGGTACCGACGTGGCCGCCATCAAGGCCGCCACCGAGGAGGCCAGCAAGGCCTTCTATCCCATCGCGGAGAAGATGTATCAGCAGGCCAATCCCCAGGGTGGTCAGCAGCCTGGCCCCGACATGGGCGGCGCTCAGGCCGGTTCCGCCAGCTCCGATCCCAACGTGGTGGACGCCGATTATGAAGTGGTAGACGACGACAACCAGAAGTAAATTCGTCCGGTGAGCACGGGCCGGTCTGGAGTTGGCTCCTACGCAGTAGGGGGCGGCCCCCAGACCCGCCCGTTTCTCCCGTTAAGAGGTGATAGAACCCTATGCCAGAACAGAAACGAGATTATTATGAAGTCCTCGGCGTGTCCAAGGGCGCCACGGACGAGGAGATCAAGAAGGCCTACCGGAAAAAGGCCAAGCAGTACCACCCGGATCTGAACCCCGGCGACAAGACCGCCGAGGCCAAATTCAAGGAGGCCAATGAGGCCTACGAGGTATTGTCCGACAAGGATAAGCGCGCCCGCTACGACCAGTTCGGCCATGCGGGTGTGGATCCCAATTTCGGCGCGGGCGGACCCGGGGGCGGCTTTGGCGGCTTCGGCGGGTTTGACATGGGCGACATCGACCTGGGCGATATCTTCGGCTCTTTCTTCGGGGGCGGCTTCGGCGGCGGCTCCAGCCGTGCGCGCAGCGGCCCCATGAAGGGCGACACCCTGCGGGCGTCGGTTACCATCAGCTTTGAGGAGGCGGCCTTCGGCTGTGAGAAGGAGATCACCCTCAACCGAACCGAACCCTGCGACGACTGCCACGGTACCGGCTGCGCGCCGGGCACCACAGCGGAGGTCTGCCCCGACTGCCACGGCAGCGGCCAGATCCGTATCCAGCGGGGCGGCGGGGCCTTTACCTTCGCCACCACCACCACCTGCCCCAAGTGCGGCGGCAAGGGCAAGATCATCCATCAGCCCTGCAAGAGCTGCGGCGGCGCGGGCAGCGTCCGCCGTCAGCGCAAGCTCACCGTCTCCATCCCCGCCGGCATCGACAACGGCCAGGCGGTCTCCCTCCGGGGGCAGGGCGGCGCGGGCAAAAACGGCGGCCCGGCGGGCGATCTGCTCATCAGCGTCACCGTCCGCCCCCACGAATTCTTCAAGCGGGACGGCACGTCGGTCTATCTGGAGCACCCCGTCACCTTTCTCCAGGCCACACTGGGCGCGGAGCTGGAGATTCCCACCATCGACGGCAAGGTGAAGTGGAGCCTGCCGGCGGGCACCCAGCCCGGCACCACCTTCCGCCTGCGGGGCAAGGGCATTCCCAGCGTCAACGGCCGGGGCCGGGGCGACCAGTACGTCACCGTGAACGTACAGGTGCCCACCGGCCTGACCCACGAACAGAAGGAGGCGCTGCGTGCCTATGGCGAAGCCATGGGCGAGCTTTCGCCCGGTCCCATGGAGGGCGTAAAATCTTTCTTTGACAAAAAGAAGAAAAAGAAATAAACTAGAGGACGGGCTAATGCCCGTCCTCTAGTCTTACACAGGAGGTGACCGCCCCCGTGGGCCCCATTCGTTATATTGTCATACTCTTTCCCGTCCTCACCCTGCTGGCGCTGCTGGGCTTCTTCTGCTGGTACTGGCGCACCCAGCGCTCTCCCCTGGCCCAGCAGCTCGCCCCCGCGCCGCAGCCGAAGCGCCGCTTCACCTTTGCCGGGCGGTGCCATCCCCTGGCGCGCCGGGATGCCATTCCCATCCTGCTCATCACCTGTATTTACGCCGTCACCGCCTTCGCCCACTTGGGCTCCCTCCAGGCGCCCCAGAGCGCCTGGGACTTCGGGGACGGGGAATCGGCCACCTTCTCCCTGCCGGAGAGCGTCCAGGTGTCCAGGCTGTGGTACTACCCCAACCTGGGCACCGGCAAATACCAGGTGGAGATCTCCGCCGACGGCACCCAGTGGCTCACCCTCTGGAGCCGGACGGAGACCGATGAAACGGGCAGTGAGGAGACCGTTTACTACTGGGCCGACCCGGAGGGCTACGGCGAGAGCTACGCCATGACCCAGAACTACAATCAGCTCTTCAAGTGGAATGAACTCACCTTCGAAAACCCCCAGTATATCCGATACCTGCGCATCACCGGCCAGGCCAATAAGGGCCTGCTGGAGCTGGGAGAGGTGGCCCTGTTCGATCTGGAGGGGAACCGGGTGAATCTGTCCGCCTCGGCCAGCCCCCTCTTCGACGAGCAGGAGACGGTGCCCGAAAAGACCACCTATTACGACTCGGCCTACTTTGACGAGATCTACCACCCCCGCACCGCCTGGGAGCACATCCGGGGCATTGAACCCTATGAGATCTCCCACCCGCCCCTGGGCAAGCTGATCATGGGCGTCGGCATCCGCCTGTTCGGCATGACCCCCTTCGGCTGGCGGTTCATGGGCACCCTGTTCGGCGTGGGGATGCTCCCCCTGCTGTATGTGTTCCTCAAGAACCTGTTCGGCCGCACCTCCATCGCCACCTGCGGCACCGTGCTGCTGGCCGCCGACTTCATGCACCTGACCCAGACCCGGCTGGCCACCATCGACACCTACGCCTTCTTCTTCATCCTTCTGATGTATTATTTCATGTACCGCTACCTCACCCTCCCGGCGGGCGCCCCCTTCCGCAAATGCGCCCTGCCCCTGTTCCTGTCGGGGCTGTTCTGGGGCATCGGCGCGGCCTCCAAGTGGACGGTGATCTACGGCTGCACCGGGCTGGTGGTACTCTACTTCATCGGCCTGTACCAAAAGCTGCGGGACTGGCCGGCGGACGGGGAGACGGGGGCGCGGCAGCCCGGGCGGCTGAAGTGGGCCTTCCAGATTCTCGCCTTCTCGGTGCTGGTGTTCGCCCTGATCCCGGCGGCCATCTATACCCTGTCCTATCTCCCCTACGCCTGGGCGGAGGGAGACAGCCGCCTCACGGGCCTCGTCGGTGCCATGTGGGAAAACCAGAAGTATATGCTCTCCTACCACAGCGGCGTCACCGACACCCACCCCTACTCCTCCCGCTGGTATCAGTGGCTCTTTGACATCCGGCCCATCCTCTACTATATGGACAACTCGGTGCCGGGGTACACCACCCGCTTCGCCGCCTTTGTCAACCCGGTGGTGTGCTGGGGCGGCCTGCTGGCCGTCCTCGCCTGCGCCGTGCAGGCGGTGCGGCGGCGGTGCGCCAGGGCCCTGTTCATCGTCATCGGCTACCTGGCCCAGCTGGTGCCCTGGTTCTTCATCGGCCGCATCACCTTCGCCTATCACTACTTCCCCTCGGTGCTGTTTCTCATTCTGGCCCTGTGCTATGTGTTTTACAGCCTGTCCGAGCAGGAGGAGCTCATCGCCTGGAAGCCCGCCATGTACGCCGTCACGGCGGGGGCCGCGGCCCTCTACGCCCTGTTCTATCCCGTGCTGGTGGGCATCCAGATCCCCTCCTGGTATGGGACCTGCCTGCTGCGGTGGCTCCCCTCCTGGCCCTTCTAATCCCCCGCCCAGCGGCACTTGTGAGGTAATTTGTATGTATCTGTCCGACTATCACACCCACAGCCGGCTCTCCTTTGATGCCCACGCCCCCCTGTCCGAGCTGGCGGAGGCGGCGGCAGACGCGGGCCTGGACGAGCTGTGCGTCACCGACCACTTCGACTTCCTCGACGAAAATGGGGTTCCGGCGGAGGGCTACGACTGGGCCCCCGCCGTGGCCCAGCATCAGCAGGCCCTCCCCGCCGCCGGGGAGCGTCTCACCCTCAAGCTGGGCCTGGAGCTGGGCATGCCCCATCTGAATCCGGCCGCCGCTGCGGCCATCTGTGCCCGCCCGGAGGCCGACTTCATCCTGGGCTCGGTCCACAACCTCTCGCCGGAAAGGGGCGGCACCGACCTGTTCTTCCTGGATTTCTCCACCGTCCAGGCCTGCTATGATGCCCTGGACGACTACTTTGCCTCCCTGGCTCTGCTGGCCGCCACAGATTTTTACGACGTGCTAGCCCACCTCATCTACCCCCTGCGCTATATGCAGGCCCCCGTCACCCTAAACCGCTACCAGGACGCCATCCGGGCCATCCTGCGCACGGCGGTGGAAAAGGGCAGGGGCATGGAGGTCAACACCTGCCGGGGGCGCACCCTGGAGGAGTGGCGGCCCATCCTGGCCCTCTACCGGGACTGCGGCGGCGAGATCGTCACCGTCGGCTCTGACGCCCACACCCCGGCGGACGTGGGCAAGGGCGTCCGGGCGGCCTGCGCGCTGCTGCGGGAGTGCGGCTTCCGCCGCGTCTGCACCTATGAAAAGCACCAGCCCGTGTTCCACACACTCGGATAAGGAGGAAATATATATGATCGCATTGGGTTCCGACCACGGAGGGCTCGCCCTCAAGCGCCACGTCATGGAGTACCTGGACGCCCGCGGCCTGGAGTATCAGGACTTCGGCTGCTACACCGCAGAGAGCTGCGACTACCCCGACTTCGGCCGGGCGGCCGCGGAGGCAGTGGCCTCCGGCGCGTGCGACCGGGGTATCGTTATCTGCACCACGGGCATCGGCATCTCCATCGCCGCCAACAAGGTGAAGGGCATCCGCTGTGCCCTGTGCAGCGAGCCTCTCTCCGCCGAGATGACCCGGCGGCACAACGACGCCAACATGCTGGCCATGGGCGGCGGACTGATCGGGAACAATATGGCCGACCGCATCGTGGACGCCTTCCTCAACACCCCGTTTGAGGGCGGCCGCCACCAGCGGCGGGTGGACAAAATCGAAGGCTGAACGCAGAACGGCCCCCAGAACCCAAATGGTTCCGGGGGCCGCTTTGGTTTTGGCTCAGAGCGTCTGGAACACGGCCTCCGCCGCGGCCAGGGTGGCGTCCAGCTCCGCCTGGGTATGGGCCTCGGAAATGAACATGGCCTCGAACTGGGCGGGGGCCAGGGCCACGCCCCGCTCCAGCATCCCCTGGAAGTAGCGGGCGTACTTGGCCACGTCGCTGCCCTTGGCGTCGGTGCAGGTGGTCACCGCCGTGGGGGTGAAGAAGGGGGCCAGCAGGGAACCGAGCTGGTTGATGACCACCGGCGCGCCGGTGCGCTTCACCAGCTGCCGCAGACCCTCCGCCAGAGCCGCGCCCTTGGCGTTGATGTGCTCGTATACCTCGGGATGCTCCCGCAGGTAGGTGAGCTGGGCCAGGCCGGCGGCCATGGCCACCGGGTTGCCGCTGAGTGTGCCCGCCTGGTACACCGGGCCGCAGGGGGCCACCTGCTCCAGCAGCGCGCGGCTGCCGCAGTAGGCGCCCACCGGCATGCCGCCGCCGATGATCTTGCCGAAGGTGACCAGATCGGCCCGCACGCCGAAGTACGCCTGGGCGCCGCCGGGGGCCAGGCGGAAGCCGGTGATCACCTCGTCGAAGATCAGCAGGGCGCCGTGCTTGTCGCACAGGGTCCGCAGGCCCTCCAGGAAGCCGGGGGCGGGGCCCACCACGCCCATGTTGGCGGCCACCGGCTCCACGATCACCGCCGCCACCTGGCCGGGGTTCTGCTCCAGCAGGGCCTCCACGCTGGCCAAATCGTTGAACTGGGCGGTGAGGGTGTCCCTGGCCGCCCCCACCGGCACGCCGGCGCTGCTGGGGTGGCCCCCCGCCAGGGCGGAGGAGCCGGCGTTGACCAGCATACAGTCGGAGTGGCCGTGGTAGCAACCCTCGAACTTGATGAGCTTGTCCCGGCCGGTGGCCCCCCGGGCCAGCCGGAGGGCGGACATGACCGCCTCGGTGCCGGAATTCACCATGCGCACCATCTCAATGTTGGGCACCATGCTGATCATCCGCTCGGCGATGTCCACCTCCCGGCGGGTGGGGGCGCCGAAGGACAGGCCGTCCTTTACCGCCCGCTCCACCGCCTCCCGGATCACCGGGTGGTTGTGACCCAGGATCATGGGGCCCCAGGAGCAGACGTAGTCGATGTACCGCTTCCCGTCCTCGTCGTAGATATAGGCCCCGTCGGCCCGCGTGATGAAGCGGGGGGCCATGCCCACGGCCCGGTAGGCCCGCACCGGGGAGTTGACCCCGCCGGGGAGCACCCGCTTGGCCCGCTCAAAGAGCTGTTCCGAGATATCCATCAGCCGATGTCCCCCTTCTGTATGGCCTGGGCCAGCTCCTTGGCGTAGTAGGTGATGAGCATATTGGCCCCGGCCCGGAACACGGACAGGGCGCTCTCGCACATGATGCGGTACTCGTCCACCAGCCCTGCCGCCCCGGCTGCCTTGATCATGGCGTACTCGCCGGAGACGGAGTAGGCGCACATGGGCAGATCAAAGGCGTCGGAGCACTCGCGGATCACGTCCAGATAGCTCAGGGCGGGCTTGACCATGAGGATATCCGCCCCTTCCGCCTCGTCCAGGGCGCACTCCTTGAGGGCCTCCTTGCGGTTGTGGGGGTCCATCTGGTACCCCTTCCGGTCGCCGAAGGAGGGGGCGGAGCCGGCCGCCGCCCGGAAGGGGCCGTAGAACGCGGAGGCGTACTTGGCGGAGTAGGCCATGATGGGGGTGGTCTCATAGCCGTGCTCGTCCAGGACGGCCCGGATGGCGGCCACCCGGCCGTCCATCATGTCGGAGGGGGCCACCATGTCCGCCCCCGCCTCCACATGGGACAGGGCGGTCTTGGCCAGCACCTCCAGGGTCTTGTCGTTGTCCACGCTCTGGCCGCAGAGGATGCCGCAGTGGCCGTGGTCGGTATACTCGCACATGCACACGTCGGTGATCACATAGAAATCCGGGTATTTGGCCTTGATGGCCCGGATGGCCTCCTGCACCACGCCGTGCTTTGCCCAGGCGGAGGAGCCCACGGCGTCCTTCTCACGGGGCAGGCCGAAGAGGATGCAGTGGGTCACCCCGGCGGCCAGGCAGTCGGACACCGCCTCGCACACCGCGTCCAGGCCGTAGTGGAACTGGCCGGGCAGGGCCTCGATGGGCCGCTTGCCGCTGAGGGTCTCGTCCACGAAGATGGGGTAGATCAGGCTGTCGGGGGACAGGCGGGTCTCCCGGCACAGGCGGCGCACCGCGTCGCCTCCCCGCAGGCGGCGGGGGCGTTGAATGAGTTCCATATATGTGCTTCCTTTCTCAATCCCGCAGGGCGGTAATCAATTCCACCAGGGCGTCCATGGTGGCCTCCCGGGCCACCGCCGCGGGGATGCCGTGCTTCCGGGCCTCGGCAGCGGTCTGCGCCCCGATACAGGCCCCCACCATGCGGGAGAAGTCCGCGTCCTCCCCCACGGAGGCGACAAACCCCTTGACCGTGGAGGCACTGGTGAAGGTGACGATCCCCGCCGCGCCGGACTCCACCGCCGCCCGCAGCTCGTCGGAGCGGGGGTTCTCGTACACGGTGCGGTAGCAGGCCACGTCGTCATACCCAATGTTACGCCCCTTCAGGGCCTCTGTCAAGGCGGGGGAGCCCTCCTCCGCCCGGAGAATGAGCACCCGGCCCCGGGCGGGCAGGCCGGCCCCCAGGTGGGCCGCGTCGTAGACCTCGGGCACATAGTCGGCCCGCAGCCCGTGGCCGGCCAGAGCCTTGGCGGTGCCGGGGCCGATGGCGGCCAGCTTCAGGCCGCCCAGGGCGCGGGCGTCCAGGCCCTTCCCGTCCAGGCAGGCCCACACCGCGTCCACTCCGGCGGGGCTGGTGAGGGCCAGCCACTCATAGCCGGACAGCCGCTCCAGCGCCCCGTCCACGTCGGGGCAGGGGGGGATGGGCACGGTGGCGATGCAGGGGTACTCCCACACGTCGGCCCCCAGCGCCCGCAGGCGGGCCGACAGGGTGCCGGCCCGCTCCCGGGGCCGGGTGACCACCACGCGCTTTCCCTTGAGGGGGAGGTGGTCGAACCAGTCGAACTGGTCGGCCAGGGCGCACACGTCCCCCACCACAATGACGGCGGGGCTCTGGACAGCGGCCGCTTCCGCCGCCCGGGGCAGCTCCGCCAGGGTGGCGCTCACCCGCCGCTGGGCAGGGGTGGTGCCCCGCTCCACCACGGCGGCGGGGGTGTCCGGAGCCATGCCCGCGTCCAGCAGCCCGGCGCAGATGGTGGGCAGGGCGGACACGCCCATGAGGAAGACCAGGGTGCCCCCGGTGCGCACCAGGGCCTCGAAGTCGATGGCCAGCTCCTTCCCCGCCCGCTGGTGGCCGGTGACGATGTGCAGGGAGGAGCAGCAGTCCCGGTGGGTCACCGGGATGCCGCCATAGGCCGGGGCCGCGATGGCGGAGGTGATGCCGGGCACCTCCTCGAAGGGGATGCGGTGCTCCGCCAGCAGCTCCAGCTCCTCCCCTCCCCGACCGAACAGGAAGGGGTCGCCCCCCTTGAGGCGCACCACGTTGTGGCCCTGCTGGGCCTGCTCCAGCAGAATCCGGTTGATCTGCTCCTGGGGCACGGGGTGGCGGGACGCCTCTTTGCCCACGTTGATCTTCACCGCCCCCTCGGGCATAAGGGCCAGAATGGCGGGGCTGACCAGGCGGTCGTACACCACCACATCGGCCCTCTCCAGGGCCTCCAGCCCCTTGCGGGTCAGCAGGCCGGGGTCGCCGGGGCCGGCGCCCACCAGTGTCACTTTTCCAGGCATGTTCCGCCCTCCTTCAGCCTGCGGGCCAGCGCCTCACCCAGGGCCTCCCCCTGGGCGCGGGGGCCGCTGAGCCGCCCCCGCCGCACTTCGCCCGCGTCGGTTACATACAGTCCGTCTATGGTCACGGTATCGCCCTCCAGCCGGGCGTGGGCCGCAATGGGGGCGGAGCAGCCCCCGTCCAGGGCGCGGACAAAGGCACGCTCGGCCCGGGCGCAGTCGGTTCCGTCGGCGTCCAGTACGCCGTCCAGGCAGGACAGCTCCTCCCCCGCCCGGGTCTGGAGGGCCAAAATGCCCTGACCCGCCGCGGGGAGCAGCTCCTCCACCGTGAAGTACCGGGTGATGCGCTCCTCCAGCCCCAGCCGCTTGAGGCCGGCGGCGGCCAGCACCAAGGCGGAGAACTGCCCCTCGTCCAGCTTGCGCAGGCGGGTGAGCACGTTGCCCCGCACCGGGGCCACCGCCACGCCGGGAAACAGCGCCCGCAGCTGCACCGCCCGCCGGGCGGAGGCGCAGCCGATGGGCCTGGAGGGGTCCAGCTCCTCCGCCCCCTGGGGCAGCACCAGCACGTCCCGGGGGTCCTCCCGGCGGGAGAAGCCCGCCAGGGGGATGCGGGGGTCCTCCTCCATGGGGAGATCCTTGCAGCTGTGGACGGTCAGATCCACCCGGCCATCCAGCAGGGCGGCGTCCAGCTCCTTGACAAAGAGGCCCTTGCCTCCCACCTTGTCCAGGGTGCGGTCCAGTATCTTGTCGCCGGTGGTCTTCATGGTCACCAGCTCCAGCCCCACCTCCGGGTGGGCGGCGCGGACGGCATCCATCACCAGCTCGGACTGCACCACCGCCAGCCGGCTCTCCCGGCTGCCGACACGTATGGTCTTCATTCCAATCCCTCCAATGCGCTGCGGATGGCCCGGGCCGCCCGGGCGGTGCGGGCGTGGTCGTCGCCCCGGCCGATGACCCCGGCCACCAGATTCTCGCCGGTACAGACGGCGGGGAAAAAGAAGGTGCACTCCTCCGGGCAGTCGGCCACGCTGACCGGAATCCCCAGCGCGCGGGCCTCCTCCCCCACCGCCCGGTTGACGGCGCGGTCGTCAGTGGCGGCCACTGCCAGGGCCGCCCCGGCCAGATCGCCGGGGGCATAGGGCCGCCCCTCCCACTGTATGCCCTGGGGCGGGGTCTTACAGCGGGGGGCGATCACCGTCACCTCCGCGCCGAAGCGGGAGAGCACCTCCGCCCGGCGGCAGGCGACGGCCCCGCCGCCCACGACCACCGCCTTCTCCCCCGCCAGATTGACGAACAGCGGGAAGCGGAGGGGCCGCTGCTCGGGCAGGGGCCACCTGGGTTTGGCGGCGGTATGTACCTCGATCTTGCGGGCGCAGCGCTCCAGCTCCTCCGGCGTCAGGTTCTCCTTGAGCGCGCCGGAGAGGAGGTCCACCGCCCGCCCCACGGCCAGCTCCACCAGGCCCCTGGCCTCCGGGCCGTCCAGATCGGTGGACAGTACCCGGGCGGCCACCGCCTGCTTCACCCGCTCCAGGCCGGGCAGGCAGGAGCGGTAGTTCTCCCACTGGGCCATCTGCTCCAGGTGCCGCTCCACGATCTCCGCGGCGGCGGCGGGCACCTCCCGCCGTGTGTCCACCCCTAGGGAGTCCACGTTGTAGAGGGTCACGCCGGGCAGCTCCCCCACGGCGGGCTCGATGTCCCGGGGGATAGCCAGGTCGGCCAGCAGGCGGGGGTGGTCCTCCACCGCCGCCAGCTCCCGGGCGGAGATAGTGTAGTGGGGGCTGGTGGTGGCGGAGAGGAGCAGGTCCACCCCCTTCATGGCGGCGTAGCGCTCCTCATAGGGGGCCACGGCGCACCCGGCGGGCACCACGGTCTCCCCGTGGCGGTAGGTGCGCAGGGTGACGGTGACGGCGCACCCCAGCCGGTGGAGCAGAGCGGCGGACAGGCGGCCCATCTCCCCGTTGCCGATGACCAGGGCCCGCTTGCCCTCCAGGCCCCCTGCGTCCCGCGCCAGCCGCTCCACCGCGCTCTGGGCCGCGGAGCGGGGCACTCCGGTGAGGGGCACCTTGGTCTTGATCTCCTTGCCTGCGGCGGCGGCGTTGCGGAACAGGATCTCCAGCACCCCGTCCGCCGTGCCGGCCTCCCGGGCGGCGGCCGCCGCCCCCTTCACCTGGGTGAGGATCTGATCCTCCCCCCAGATCTGGGAGCGCAGGCCGCCGGCCACCTCCATCAGGTGCCGGGCAGCCTCCTCCCCCGTGCGGGTGACGAAGGCCCCGGCGAAGGGGGCGTAGGGCAGCCCCGCCGCCGCGCACAGGAGCGCCCCCGGCTCCGGCTCCGCCCCGGAGGCGCAGGAGAGGTAGAGCTCCGTGCGGTTGCAGGTGGACAGGAGCACGCAGCCCTCCACCCCCTCCGCCGCCCGGAGCAGCCGGTCCAGCTCCACCACCCGGCTCCGGGTGAAGGAGAGGGCTTCCCGCAGACCGATGGGGGCCTTCCGCCAGTCCAGGCCGGTCATACGGATGTTCAAGCCTCTTCCCCCTTCTTCACCAGCACCACGGAGAAGTAGCCGCTGCCATCGATCAGCTCGGCGAAGCGGGGGTAGACCGCCTCCCCCTCCATGCCGCAGTTGGCCACCATGGACGCCCGCTCCAGCAGGCCCTTCTCCGCCAGCTTCTCCTTCAGCGCGCCGATCTCCCGGCCCGCCTTCATGAACACCAGGTTGGCGTCCACGTCCAGGCAGTCGTCCACGTCCTTGTGGGAGGCGGGGACAATGAGCAGCCGCTCCGACTTCTCGCACAGGGCGGCACCCAGCCGGGCCGCCACCGCGCAGAAGGAGGGCACGCCGGGGATGATCTCCGCTTCATACCCCCGGGCCGTCACCTTGCGGTGGAGGTAGAGGTAGGTGGAGTAGACGGTGGGATCGCCCAAAGTGAGGAAGGCCACGTCCTTCCCCCCGTCCAGCAGGGCGCACACCCGGTCGGCGTTGGCCTCATAGGCCGCGTCCAGGGCGGCCTCGTCCCGCACCATGGGGGCGTCGCAGAGGAGAATCTCCTTCCCCTCGGCCAGCTCTCCGGCGATGGTCAGCGCGGTCTTCTCCCCGCTGCCCTTGTCAGGCACCGCCAGCACCGCCGCCTGGGCGATGATCCGCTGGGCCTTGCGGGTAATCAGTTCCGGATCGCCGGGGCCCACCCCGACGCCGTACAGAATGCCTCGTTTCACAATAACTCCTCCTGTTTCAACAATCGCAGCAGTTCCCGCCGGGCCGCCCCAATGGTGCCCACCGGGGTCACGTCCAGGCCGTCCCGGTCGCGGAGAATCGCCATCAGATGGGCGATGCGGGGCAGGCGCAGGTGGTTGGCCCGCAGCAGCTCCGCCTTGGTGAACAGCTCCTCCGGCGTTCCCTGGGCCAGCACGCTTCCCCCGCCCAGCAGGTAGGCGTAGTCGCAGCACAGGGGCACCACGTCCATGTCGTGGGTGGCCATGAGAATGGTCATGCCCTGGCTGTCCCGCAGGCTGGTCAGCAGCTCCAACAGATCGCTCACCCCCTGGGGATCCAGTCCGGCGGTGGGCTCATCCAGAATCAGCGCCTCCGGCTCCATGACCAGCACGCCGGCGATGGCCACCCGCTTCTTCTGACCGAAGGAGAGCGCGTGGGTGGGCTTGTCCCGCAGGTGGGACACCCCCGTGCGCTCCATGGCTGCCTCCACCCGGCGGCGCACCTCCGCCTCGGGCAGGCCCAGGTTGACCGCACCGAAGGAGATATCCCGGTACACGTCGGCGGAGAAGAGCTGGTCGTCCGGATCCTGGAAGACAATGCCCACCCGGCGGCGCAGCTCGGTCAGCCCCTTCCGATCCCGCTTCACCGGCACGCCGTCCAGCAGAATCTCCCCGTCGGACGGCTGGAGCACGCCGTTCAGGTTCAGAAACAGGGTGGACTTGCCCGCCCCGTTGGCCCCCAGAATGCCCGTGATCTTTCCCCGTTCGGCCCGGAGGTTAATGCCCTTCAGCGCCGCCGTGCCGTCCTCATAAATATAGCGCAGCTCTCTGGCCTCAATCGCGGCCTCCATCATCCCATCACCCTCCTCTCGAAATACCATGCCGCCAGCTGAACCGCCGCCACCGCCGCCGTCAGCGGGTAGAGCCACGCCCCCCGCGCATAGTCGCCGGACAGGGTGACCAGGCTTCCGCTGTAGCCGCGGGACTCCAGAGCGGTATACACCCGATCCGCCTTCCGCCACGCCCGGAGAAACACCATGGAGGCCAGGGTGCCCAGGGAGGACAGGGAGCGGCGCAGCCCCTGATAGCCCAGCCGGGACTCCTGGGCCAGGCGGATGCGGGAGGCGGTCTCGGTCAGGACAAAGATAAAGCGGTAGATCAGTTCCATCAGCTCCACCATCAGGTGGGGCACGTGCAGCCGCTCCAGCGCCATGGTCACATCGGTCATCGGGGTGTTCAGCGCCAGGAAGTACATGGCTCCCACCGCCCCCAGTGCCTTGCAGAACAGCCGCCCGGCCCGGAGCAGCGCCGCCCCGTCAAAGCCCCACAGCCGCTCCCCCACCGGCACGGCCAGCAGCACCGGCGCGCCCTGGGGGTAGCTGTTGATCAGGATCGTCACGCATCCGACGGCCAGGAAGGCCATCGGGATGCACAGAAAGCGCAGGAAGACGCGGGGGCTGAGTCCGCCCAGGGCGGTAACCAGCCCCCACATCCCCAGCAGGGTGACCAGGCCGACCGTTACGCTGTCGCAGAGCAGGCAGAGCACCAGCGCCGAGCCGGTCAGAAGCAGCTTCGGCATGGGGGAGATTCGCCGCAGCCGCGATTGATAGGCGTAGCGGTCGGTTCCCATCAGCCCTGATCCCTCTTTTCCGGCTTTTTGGTGATGCGGCCCAGGACGAAGCCCACCACGCCCGCGCCGATGGCGGCCTGGAGGGCGAAGAGGAGGGACTCCACCTCGCCGCTGGCCGGCTCCAGAATCGGCTCAAACCAGGGCTCATAGTCGGGCTGAAGCTCCAGGATCACTTCTTCCGCCTGGCCGTCCGCGCCGCCGAACTCGGCGTTGGGCAGCAGCCACAGCGGCAGCGCCGCCAGCAGCACCACCAGCACGATCAGGATCAGATTTTTCTGCCATACCTTCATTCCGGTTCCCTCCTTACAGCACGCACAGGGCGTGGAGCTCTTCCCGGCTGTACTTCTCCAGCACATTGAACACCACCACGGTCAGCAGGCCCTCGGCGATGGCCAGAGGGATCTGCGTGACGGCGAACACCATCAGGAATTTCCCAATGCCGCCGTTGACCACCCCCAGCTGCACCGAGGTCACCACATAGGTGAACAGGTCGCCCAGCGCGGCCGCGGCGAAGACCGCCACCGCCGCCGGGGCGTTTGCCTTGCGCAGCAGCTTGTAGACCGCCCAAGACACGATGGGGCCGGCGATGGCCATGGAAAAGGTGTTGGCCCCCAGGGTGGTCAGGCCGCCGTGGGCCAGCAGCAGAGCCTGGAACAGCAGGACGATCAGCCCCAGCACCGCCATGGTCATGGGCCCGAACAGGATGGCGCCCAGCCCCACGCCGGTGGGGTGGGAGCAGGAGCCGGTTATGGAGGGGATTTTCAGCGCGGAGAGCACAAAGGCAAACGCTCCGCACATGGCCAGCAGGATTTTGGCCTTGGGGGCCTGGGCGATCTTCTTCTGGATGGAGAGGAAGCCCGCCACCACAAAGGGGACGCATACCACGCCCCAGCCGGCGGCCCAGCCCACCGGCAGGTAGCCCTCGGCAATGTGCATGGCCGAGGCGCTCATGGTGAGCACGCCCAGCAGGCCGACGAGCACCGCTGCCGTGCGCAGAAGCCGTGTGTTTCGTTGATTCATCATGTGTTTCATCCTTTCCTATCGCTCGTAGGTGGCTGTGAATTCGGAGCCGGCACGGTTTTCCGGCTTGAGCGTCTCCGCCGCTGCGCGCCTTCCCGGGTCGCCCCAGTGGCCCGTGCGCACCGGCTGTTCTCTTACGGCAGCGGGACTGCGCGGGATTTGCACCCGTCTTCCCGTTTCCGGCCCCCGGATCTATATCAACAGGCTTCCGCCTGGAGCTGTTCCGCCTGCCTGGCGTGCTCCACAAACAGCGCCCGCACCGCCGGGTACTCCCCCAGGCCGGTGAGCACGCAGGCCGTCTCGTAGCCCTCGGCCTCCAGACGGCGCCGCCAGGAGTCCTCCTCGTCCCCCGCCAGATCGTTCTTGGCGTGATCCCCCGCCACGGTCATCAGGGGGCGCAGCTCCACCCTCCGCACCTGGGGCCGCTCCTTCAGACGGCGCAGGGCCTCCCCAAAGCCGGGGTAGCCCTCCACCGTGCCGATCACCACGTCCTTCCGCCCCAGATCGTGGAAGGCGTACTCCATCAGGGCGTAGGCCGAATTGGCCTGGTGCTCCGAGCCGTGGCCCATATAGAGCACGGCGGTGTCCGCCCGCTGGGCGGGCAGGGCCTCCATCAGGGCGCGGCCCAGGGCCGCGTAGTCCTCCGCCGCCGTCAGCAGGGGGCGGCCGAAGGACATGCGGGCAAAGCGGGCGCGGTACGGCTCCGCCTGGGTCAGCAGCTTGTGGTACTCCTCCCCGTTCATCACATGGGTGGGCTGTACCACCACGTCGGTACAGCCCTCGGCCAGCAGGCGCTCCAGCGCCTGGGGTACGTTGTCGATGTGGGTACCCTCCCCCGCCAGCTTGCGGAGGATCATGCCGCTGGTAAAGGCCCGGCGCACCGTCCGCTCCGGGAAGGCCGCGGCCAGCTCGGCCTCAATGGCCGCGATGTTTTTCTCCAGGGTGTCCCGGTGGCTGGTGCCGAAGGACACCGCCAGAACCGCTCTCTCTGTCATCGTGCGTCCCTCCCGTTATTCCCGCGCGTTGTTGCTGGCCTGATAGAGCATGGCGTTGCAGATGGCGGCGGCCACGTTGCTGCCGCCCTTCCGCCCCCGGGCCACGATATAGGGTACGTCCAGGGTGAGCAGCAGCTCCTTGCTCTCCACCACGTTGACGAAGCCCACCGGCACGCCGATGACCAGGGCGGGCTTCAGCTCCCCCGCGCCGATCAGCTCGCAGGCCCGTACCAGGGCGGTGGGGGCGTTGCCGATGGCCAGCACCAGCGGCCCCTCCAGCCGGGCGGCCCGCTCCATGGACACGGTGGCCCGGGTCTCCCCCCGCGCCTTGGCCTCAGCGGCCACGTCCGGGTCGGACATGAAGCACACCGCCCGGCCGCCGAATTTCTCCAGCACCCGCTTGTTCACCCCGGAGAAGGCCATCTGGGTGTCGGTGACGATGGTGCAGCCCTGCCGTATGGCCGCGACGCCCGCCTCCACCGCCCCGGCGGAAAAGACCAGGCTGTCGGCGTACTCAAAGTCCGCAGTGGTGTGGATCACCCGCTTGACCACGGGCAACTGCTCCGCCGGGAACACCCGCTCCCCCAGCTCCTGGCCGATGAGCTCCATGCTCCGGGCCTCAATGTCCGCGGGGGCCACCCGCTGCAATTCAATGTGTTTCATGGCTCTATTCCTCCCCGTTGAGAATCCGGTAAATGCGTTTCATGTCCAGGCTGGCCCGCAGGCCGGCCGCCAGCTTGTCGTACTGCTGCTGGGCGTACGCCTGCCAGTCCACGCTGGCCGCGCCCGGCTCCAGCCCCTTGGCCTCCAGCAGGGCGTTCACCAGGGCGGCGGCCGCCTCCGCCTTGTCGAAGATGCCGTGGACGTAGCAGCCCCACACGTTGCCCGCGCTGAGGCCGTCGGAGCGCCGCTCCCCGGTCTGGGTGGTGAACTCCGCCAGGGGGGCCGCCCCGCTCTCGGTGCGGCCCATGTGGATCTCGTAGCCCTCGAAGGCCACGCCGGCCAGGGAGCGGAAGAGCCCCTCCGGGGCGCGAAAGGCCCCCGTCACCCGGGTGCGGGTCTTCTCCCCCTGGAACACCGTGTCGGCGGGGAGCAGGCCCAGGCCCCGGAGGGAGCCGCCCCCCTCCACCCCGTCGGGGTCGGAGACGGTATTCCCCAGCATCTGATAGCCGCCGCAGATGCCGATCACCGCTCCGCCGGCCGAGGCATGCTTGAGCACGGCGGCCTCCATGCCGCTCTCCCGCAGCCAGCGCAGATCGTCCATGGTGTTCTTGGTGCCGGGGAGGAGCACCAGATCGGGGTGCCCCAGCTCCCGGGGATTGCGGACGTAGCGGAGGGTGACCTCCTCCATCCGCTCCAGGGGGTTGAAGTCGGTGAAGTTGGACAGGCGGGGCAGGCGCACCACCGCAATGTCCACCAGGCCCACCCTTCCCCCGCCGCTCAGGCGGTGGGAGAGGGAGTCCTCGTCGTCCACATCCACGTCCAGCATGGGGACAACTCCCAGCACCGGCTTGCCGGAAAGCCGCTCCAGCTCCCCCAGGCCGGGGCGGAGGATATCCACATCCCCCCGGAATTTGTTGATAATCAGGCCCTTGATCCTCGCCTGCTCGTCCGGCTCCAGCAGCTTCACCGTGCCGTAGAGGGAGGCGAACACGCCCCCCCGGTCGATGTCGCCGCACAGGAGCACCGGGGCGTTGGTCCGGCGGGCCATGCCCATGTTCACGATGTCGTCCTGCCGCAGGTTGATCTCCGCCGGGCTGCCCGCCCCCTCGATGACGATAATGTCGTACTCCGCCGCCAGGGACTCGTAGGCCGCCATCACCTCGGGGATGAGGCTCTTGCGGTAGCGGAAGTACTCCCCCGCCGGCATGGTACCCCGGGGCACGCCGTTGACGATCACCTGGGAGCCCACGTGGCTGGTGGGCTTGAGCAGGATGGGGTTCATCCGCACGTCGGGGGCCACCCCCGCCGCCTCGGCCTGCACCACCTGGGCCCGGCCCATCTCGAAGCCGTCGGGGGTGATGGCGGAGTTAAGGGCCATGTTCTGGGATTTGAAAGGGGCAACCTTATAGCCGTCCTGGGCAAAGATGCGGCACAGCCCCGCCGCCAGCAGGGACTTGCCCGCGTTGGAGGCGGTTCCCTGGATCATAATCGCGTTGGCCATCACAGCACTTCCTTTAAGGCGGCCAGCAGCCGCCGGTTTTGTTCCGCCTGTCCCACACACACCCGGTACCAGTCGTTCCCCAGGCCGTGGTAGTTGGCGCAGGAGCGGATGAGCACGCCCCGCATGAGCATCCGCTCCTTCAAATCGGCCGCGCCCGCCGCCCGGAACAGCAGGTAGTTGGCCTGTCCAGGCACTACCTCCAGCCCTAGGGCGGCCAGGCCGTCCGACAGGGCGGGGCGCTCCGACGCCAGCAGGGTCCGGGCCTTCTCCGGCCAGTCGGGGCACTGCTCCAGGGCGGCCAGCCCCGCCGCCTGGGCGGGGGTGGAGACGCTCCAGGGCGGGCCGGCGGCGGCCATCCGCTCCAGAAGTCCGCCGTTGGCGGAGAGGGCGTAGCCCAGCCGCAGGCCCGCCATGGCGTAGCTCTTGGTGAAGGCCCGCAGGAGCAGCAGGTTGGGGTGCTCCGCCAGACAGGGGGCCAGCCCCGGCCCCGCCCCGTCGGAGAGGGGCAAAAAGCACTCGTCCACCGCCAGCACCGCCCCCACGGCCCGGCATTGCTCCGCCGCCGCCCGCAGCAGCGCCCCGTCCACCAGCCGCCCGGTGGGGTTGTTGGGGGTGCAGAGGAAGACCAGCTCCACCCCCGGCGCGATGACGTCCAGCAGCCCGCCGTCCACGTCAAAGCGGTTCTCCCGGCGCAGGGGGTGGCGCGTCACGGCGCACCCAGCCGCCGTCAGCGCCTCCTCGTACTCGGAGAAGGCCGGGGCGGTGACCAGCGCCCGCCGGGGCCGCAGGGCGTAGGCCAGCCGGAAGATCAGCTCCGCCGCCCCGCCGCCGCAGAGCACCTGCTCCGGCGCCACCCCGTCGTGGGCGGCGATGGCCGCCCGGAGGGCGCGGCACAGGGGGTCGGGGTAGCGGGCCGAGTCTGCGGCGGCGGCCGCGGCGGCCGCCTGCACCGCCGGGGGCATCCCCAGGGGGTTCAGGTTGGCCGAGCAGTCCAGCACGTCGCCGCCGAAGCGGGCCCGCGCCGTGAGCACGTCGCCGCCGTGGGTATATGGGGTCATGGTGATTCCCTTCTCTCTGGTCAGGATGGTGGACGGGTGGGGCGGCGGGCCGGTGTTACGGGAACAGCAGAATCAGCAGGGGCACGCCGCAGAAGAGCAGCAGGGCAAAAAAGGCGGTGGCGTAGAGAATCCGGCCCGCCCGCAGGATGTCCAGGGCCTCCACCGGCCGCTGATCGTCGCCGATGGTGGGTTTATCCACCAGCTGGCCGAAGTAGTAGTTGGGCCCCGCCAGCTGGAGCTGGAGCGCTCCGGCGCAGGCCGCCTCGGTGTGGGCGGAGTTGGGGGACTTGTGCCTCTTCCGGTCCCGCCGGAAGATCCGCCAGGCGTTCTTCCCGTCGTAACCCGCCGCCGCGCCGCCCAGGCACATGAGCACCCCGGCGATGCGGGCGGGGAGAAAGTTGAGCGCGTCGTCCAGCCGCGCCGCCGCCCGGCCGAAGTAGAGATAGCGGTCATTTTTGTAGCCCACCATGGAGTCCATGGTGTTGACCGCCTTGTAGAGCATACCCAGGGGCGCGCCGCCCAGGGCCAGGAAGATGAGGGGGGCGATCACCCCGTCGGAGGCGTTCTCCGCCACGGTCTCCACCGCCGCCTTGGCCACGCCGGCCTCGTCCAGCCGCTCGGTGTCCCGCCCCACAATCATGGACACGGCGTGCCGCGCGCCGGGCAGGTCTCCGGCCTTGAGGGCCTCGTACACCTTGTCGCTCTCGTCCCGCAGGGACTTGGCGGCCAGCAGCTGATAGCACAGCAGCGCCTCCGCCGCGAAAGCCAGCCAGGGGCTGAGCAGGCCGCACCCCCACAGCAGCAGGGCGGTGAGGCCGGTTGGAATGGCGATGGTGAGCGCCACCAGCGCCGCGCCGCCGGCCAGCTCGCCGCCGGGGGACTTGGGAAAGAGCCGCCGCAGAAGCTTCTCCAGGGCGGCGATCAGCACACCGACGGCCCGCACCGGGTGGGGCGCCCAGTGGGGATCCCCCAGCAGGAGATCCAGGCAGAAGCCGGTCAGCAGGGCCAGCAGGTGGGATACCCCCCAGCTCATAGCCCCTTCTCCCCCCTGTACTCCTCCAGAATGGTCAGCTCCAGGGTGTCCGGATTCAGCTCCGCCCGGAAGCCGCCGCAGTTGGGACACATCCAGCCGTAGTAGTCCCGCTCCGGCCGGCCGTACTTGGCCAGCAGGGCCATGAGGGCCCCGCCGTGGGACACCACTCCCACCCGGCCAAAGCCCCGGCGGGCGGCGTCGGCCGCCGTCTTTTCCAGGCCGATGGACACCCGGTCGGTGACCTGCTGGGCGCTCTCCCCCACCGGCATGGCGGCAAAGTTGGGCCTGTCCCCCATGCCCAGCCACGCCTGATAGAGGGGGTCGTCCTTCAGCTCCTCGTGGTTCTTGCCCTCAAAGGGGCCGAAATCGCTCTCCCGCAGCTCATCCACCACCGTCATCTCCACGCCGGGCCACAGCAGCTCGGCGGTGCGGCGGCAGCGCTGGAGGGGGCTGCGGTAGATGTGCTCCACCGCCGGCAGGGTGGCGCCCACCCGCCGGGCCAACTCCTCCCCCTGGGGGAGCAGCGGCACGTCCAGCGTGCCGATAAAGCGCCGTTCCAGGTTGCCCTGGGTGGTACCGTGGCGCATCAGAATCAGTTCCATGGGCCTTCTCCTTTCAATACCATGGGCAGGCCGCAGAAGATGCGCTCCACCCGCTCTGCCCGCTCCGCCAAGCGGCAGCAAAGCCGTCCCACCGCCTCCCGGCGCGCCCGCTGGGCCGGCTCCACCGGCACTACGCCGCAGCCCACCTCGTCGCAGATCAAAATCACGTCCGGGTTGGCCTCCAGCAGCGCCGCCTCGTCCAGCTCCGGCCAGTCCTCCAGCCCGGCAAAGACGGGCCGTGTCCGGGCCTCCTCCGGGGTGCGGGCCACCTGGGCGGGGCCGTACCCGGTCTTTTGCAGCACGTAGTCCAGCTTGCCCTGGCCCGCGCCGCCGATAATCAAAATCATAACAGCACCTCCAGCCTCTGCCCCACCGCGGCGCAGAGCACCATCCCCAGCTCGCACAGCTGGAGGAAGAACCCCGCCAGATCGCCGGTGACGCCGCCGAACTGCCGCCGGGCGGTCACCACATAGTAGACGCACGCCAGACCCGCTCCCGCTAGGGCGGCCAGACCCGTCCGCACATCCGCGGCCACCATGGCCCCTCCGGTGAGGACGGCCCACGCCGCCAGCACTCCCCGGGCCTTGACCGCGTCCATGGGGCCGGTGAAGGTGGCCAGCAGGCCGGTGCCCCGGGCGTTGGGGAGGGTGACGGCGAAGAGGCCGGAGAGGCTGCGGGAGAAGGCCGGCCCCAGGGCCAGCGCCAGGGCAGCCCGGCCCGCGGGCGCCGCCTCGCACCAGGCGGCGAAGAACACCAGCAGGTACAGCCCGCAGCAGATGATGGCGAAGGCCCCGGTGTGGGAGTCCTTCAGAATCTCCAGCTTCCGCTCCCGGCTCTGGTGGGAGGACAGGGCGTCGCAGGTGTCGCAGAAGCCGTCCAGATGGATGCCGCCGCTGAGGGCGATGGGGAGCAGCAGGGCCAGGGCCGCGGTAAAGACCACGCCGAACCCCAGCCAGCCGGCCAGGGCCAGCCATAGCCACAGCACCGCCCCGACGGCCAGCCCCACCAGCGGGAACCAGCACAGGGCCCAGGAGAGGGCCTTTTTCTCCCAGTCCACCCGGGGCATGGGGAACTTGGAGTACATGGCAAAGGCAATGATGAGGGATTTCACGGGTTTGCTCCTTTCCAGGCGATGGGGATGCCGCAGACCACCTCGTACACCCGGTCGGCCCGCCGGGCCACCGCCCGGTTCAGCCGGGCCAGCACGTCCAGGTAGGCCAGGGTCTCGGGGTCGTAGTCCATTCCGTCGGAGAACAGCTCGTTGGTGACCACCACCAGCAGGGCGGCCTGCTCCGCCGCCCGCTCCACGCCGGAGAGCACCCGGCCGAAGGCCCCCTCCCGCCCCTGGGGGCCGAAAAACTCGTTGGCGGTCAGGTTGGAGAGATCCTCCAGCAGGGCGGCGCATCCGGCCGGCAGGACGGCCCCGGCCAGGTTCACCGGGCACTCCACGGTGGCAAACCCCTTGCCCGCCCGCATCCGGCGGTGGCGCTCCACCCGGCGCTCGCTCTCGGCGTCCCACACCTGCATGGTGGCCAGGTAGGCCCGCGTCTCCAGGCCGGAGGCGGTGACCAGCCCCTCGGCAAATTCCGACTTCCCGCTGGCCGAGCCGCCGGAGACCAGTATCAGCATGGATGCACCTCCTTCGGCGGGGGCTTGCCCCGCCCTGCTGCCTCGCAGAGTTTCGCCCACTTGCGGCGAAATGAAATGAAAATCTATGTGAAGCCGCCGTATCTAGGGGATGCAATCCCCCTAGCCTAAGGGCTGGTAGGCCTCGATGTTGGTGTCCTCAAAGGTGGCCATCTCCCGGTAGACCGCCAGCCCCATATCCAGCAGGGGCATGACGGCCACGGCCCCAGTGCCCTCGCCCAGACGCATCCCGGCGTAGAGGAAGGGGCGCAGGCCCAATTCAGAGAGCACCAGCCGGCTGGCCGGCTCCTCCGACGCGTGGGAGCCCAGCATGTAGTCCTTACAGGCCGGGCACAGCCGGGCGGCCACCAGGGCGGCCACGGAGGAGATGAACCCGTCCACCAGCACCGGCGTATGGCACAGGGCGCCCCCTAGGAACACCCCGGCCAGCCCGGCGATATCCAGGCCGCCCACCTTGTGGAGCACGTCCAGCACGTCGGCGGGGTCGGGCCGGTTCACCGCCACGGCGGTCTCGATGGCGTGGATCTTCTTCTGCAGGCCCGCGTCGGACAGGCCGGCCCCCCGGCCGGTCATCACCACCGGCTCCTGGCCCAGCAGCACGGCGGCCACGGCGGAGGAGGTGGTGGTGTTGCCGATGCCCATCTCCCCGGTGGCCAGCAGGCGCACGCCCCCGGCGCACAGCTCCCGGGCAATCTCCACCCCGGTCAGGACGGCCTGCACGGCCTCCCCCCGGCTCATGGCGGGGCCCTGGGTCATGTCGGCGGTGCCCCGGCGGACGCACCGCTGCACGATGCGCGCCCCGGTGAGGGGGACGGCCGTACCGATGTCCACGGGCACCACCTCCGCCCCGGCGGAGCGGGCCATGGCGCACACGCTGGTGTCGCCGGTGGACATGTTCTCCGCCACGATGGCGGTGACCTCCTGGCCGGTCTGGGTGACCCCCTGGGCCACCACGCCGTTGTCGGCACACATGACCACCACCGCCCGTTTGGAAATGTCCACCTCGGCGCTGCCCGTCATGCCGGCGATGCGGATGACCGCTTCCTCCAGCGCCCCCAGGCTGCCCAGGGGCTTGGCGATGGAGTCCCACCGGGCCTTCGCCCGCTCCATGGCCGCCGTATCGGCGGGGGTAATTCCTGCAATCACCTGATCCAGTGTCATAGCGCTGCCTCCTGTACATAGCGGCGGGCCGCCGCCACAAAATTGCGGGCCGCCGCCGGCGCGGCCCAGAAGTGGAAGTGGGGAAAGCCGGCGTAAAGGGTGGGGGTGTGGAACGCGCAGTCCCACCCCCGGCTGCTCTGGGGCTTGTCCGCCCGGAAGTCGCTCCCCGGCGCGTCGCTGTCCCAGTAGTGGAACTCGTGGGCGGGCAGGCGCGTCCCCGCCCGGCCCAGCAGGCCGTCCTTTTTCGCGGTGAGGGTCACATAGCCGAAGCGGCCCAGCTTGCCGGTGTTGGCCGCCCGGCCGGGGAGCGCCCCCGCCATGGGCCAGTCCCGGCCCTCTCCGTCGGAGAGCAGCCGGTTGAGGTAGAGGAACCCGCCGCACTCGGCCACGGTGGGCAGCCCCCCCGCCACGGCGGCGCGCACCGCCTCCCGCATGGGGGCGTTGGCCGCCAGGGCCCCGGCGAACAGCTCCGGATAGCCGCCCCCCAGGTAGAGGCCGCAGGCGCCCTCCGGCAGGCTCTCATCCGCCAGTGGGGAGAACTCCGCCAGCTCGGCCCCCAGCGTCTCTAGCAGCTCCAGGCCGTCGGCGTAGTAGAAGCAGAACGCCTTGTCCCGGGCCACGGCGATGCGAGGCCGCCCCTCCACCGGGGGCGGCAGGGCGGGCGCCGCGGCGTCCAGGGCCGGGGCGGAGGCCGCCAGGGCCAGCAGGCCGTCTATGTCCACGCTTTTCTCCGCCTGGGCGGCCAGGGCGGAGAGCTTCTCCCGCAGCCCCGCCACCTCGGCGGCGGTGACCAGCCCCAGGTGGCGGCTCTCCAGGGCGCAGCCGGGCAGATTGGGCAGATAGCCGTACACGGTTACGCCGGTCTCCCCCTCGATGGCCTCCTTGAGCCGGGGGTAGAGCATGGGGGACACCCGGTTGAGAATCACGCCCCGGATGCCGCTGTCCGGCCGGAAATCCCTCATTCCCTTCACCGCGGCGGCGGCGGTGAGGGCCCGCCCCCGGCCGTCCAGCACCAGCACCGCCGGGGTGCCGGTGGCCCGGGCCAGGTCATAGGCGCTGGCGTCGGCGCTCAGGCCGATGCCGTCATAGTAGCCCATGACCCCCTCGATGAGGGCCAAGCCGCTGCCCCGGCTGTTTTTCTCCAGCAGGTAGCGGGCGGTGTCCCGGCCCAGGAAGAAGAGGTCCAGGTTGCGGCTTTTGGCCCCGATGATCTCGCTGTGAAACATGGGGTCGATATAGTCCGGGCCGCACTTGAAGGCCACCGGCCCGGCCCCCCGGTTGACCAGGGCCTGGAGAAGGGCGCAGGTGACGGTGGTCTTGCCGCCCCCGCTGGCGGGGGCGCAGAGGAGCAGACGGGGCGCGCTCATGCCCGGCCCTCCCCGGAGAAGATCCAAACCGGGTTCTGGGCGTCCATCAGGTGGTAGCGCCCGGCGGGCCGGGTGCGGGTGACGGCCACCTGCACCATGTCCGCCCCCTCCAGCCCGGCAAAGCACCGGGCGGCCTCCCCCACCGTCTCCAGGGTGACGGCGGTGCACACCACCCGGGCGGCGGGGTTCTTGCGGAAGATCACGTTCAAAATGTCCTCCAGACTGCCCGAGGTGCCCCCCAGGAAGACCCGGTCGGGGGCGGAGAGGGCCTCCAGCGCCTCCGGCGCGGTGCCCGCCACCACCTCCAGGTTGGCGGCGTGGAAGCGGGCCCTGTTCTCCGCCAGCAGGGCCAGGGCCTCCTCCTTCTTCTCCACGGCGTACACCCGGCCGGCGGGACAGGAGAGGGCGCACTCCACCGACACCGAGCCGGTGCCCGCCCCCACGTCCCACACCACATGGTGCGCCTCCAGCCGCAGCTTGGACAGGGCCAGCGCGCGCACCTCCTCCTTGGTCATGGGCACGTCCCCCCGGAGGAAGGCCCCGTCGGGCAGGCCGGAGCCATTCCACGGCCGCGCCACCGGATCGGGGTTGACCGCCAGCAGGACGGAGAGGTCGGCAAAGGTCTCCCCCGCCAGCTCCGCCGCCGTGCCGGTGACGATGCGCTCGTCGGCGTAGCTCAGCCGCTCGCCCACGGAGACGCGCACCTGTCCCAGCCCCCGCTCGGCCAGGGCCCGGCAGATGTCCTCCGCCTTGGTGGCCCCGCCGGTAAGGGCGAAGACCTTGGCGCTGCGCTGGATCTCCCCCACCGCGTTGTGGCTGCGGCCGTGGGCGCTGACCAGCCTGGCGTCCTGCCAGGTGGTCTGGAGCCTGGCGCAGAAGTAGGACAGGGAGGAGATACCGGGGATGGTGATCACCTCGTGGTTCCCCAGCAGGGGCCACAGCCCCTTGGCCCCGCTGTAAAATCCGGTGTCGCCGGAGAGGAGCACCCCCACCGGCCCCCGGGGGGCCTTGTCCACGTACGCGGCGATGTCCGCCGCGGCGATGAGGGGGACGCAGTCGTGCTCCGCCCCCCAGGGCTCCAGCAGGCGGGGGGCGCCCACCAGCACCGGGCTGTCCCCGATGGCCTCCAGGGCCTGGCCGGTCAGGGTGGCCGGGTTGCCCATGCCTACGCCGATGAGATAGACCTTCATGCGTTCTCCTCCTCCATAAGCTTCTTCTGAATTTCCTCCAGGGTCAGGCCGGTCTCCCGGCTGGGGCGCTCCACCACCAGCAGGGCGCAGCCCGCCTCCCGGGCGGCCTCCGCCTTTTCCCGGAAGCCGCCATACCCCCCTGTGTCCTTGGTCACCAGGGTCTGAATGTGATACTGCCGCAGCAGGGCCACGTTCAGCTCGCTGGAGAACGGCCCCTGCATGCAGATGATGTTTTTCGGGGGAAAGCCCAGGGTCAGGCACCGCTCCAGGGAGTCCGCCATGGGCAGCACCCGGGGGTAGCACCGCTCTGCCAGTCCGGGGCGGGCAAAGTGGTGCAGCTCCTTGCTGCCGGTGGTGAGCAGCACATGGCCGGGCATCTGCTCCAGCATGTCCGCCGCCCCGGCCATGTCCTTTGCCCTGCGGCAAAGCTCCCCGCCGTCGGACTGCCGCACCAGCCGGAGGACGGGCAGGCCCGCCGCCTCCGCCGCGGCCCGGATGTGCTCCGTCACCTCCACGGCGTAGGGGTGGGTGGCGTCCACCGCCAGGGAGTATCCCCCGGCCCTCATGAGCGCCTCCATTTCCCCGCTGTCCATCCGGCCCACATGGGCCTCCGCCCCGGCGGGGAGGAGGGTCTCGCCGTACTCGGTGGCCACGCAGACGGTGTGGGGGATCCCCCGGGCCGCCATCCACTCCGCCAGCGCCCGGCCCTCACCGGTGCCGCCGAACAGCAATACCTTATTCATGCGCCTTCCTCCCCCTGTGCTGGTTTCAGGCCCGCCTTCGCCGGGCGTATTTCCCTATTCCCCCCGCTGGAGATAGCCCCGGGGGGTCACCATCTTTCCGCCGATCACCTTGGTCTGGCTGCTGCCCACGAACACGGTGGTGAACATGTCCACCTGGGTGTCCCGCAGCTCGCCCAGGGTGAGGAGCGCCGCCTCCTCCCCCGCCCGGCCGATGTTGCGGACGGTGCCGCACACGGTGGCGGGATCCTTCCCGGCGGAGAGCAGGATGTCGCAGGCCCGCCGGAGGTAGTCCGGCCGGCTGCGGCTGGCGGGGTTGTAGAGGCAGAGCACGAAGTCCGCCTGGGCCGCGGCGGTCAGCCGCTTTTCGATCTTCTCCCACGGGGTGAGCAGGTCGGACAGGGACACCACCGCGAAGTCGTGGGTCAGGGGGGCCCCCAGCACGGCCGCGCCGCCGCAGGCGGCGGTGATGCCGGGCACCACCTCGATCTCGATGGGGTCATACTCCTGGGCCACCTCGTAGATGAGGCCCGCCATGCCGTACACGCCGGAGTCGCCGGAGCACACCACCGCCACGTCCTTGCCGGTGCGGGCGGCCTCCACCGCCGCCCGGCAGCGGTCTACCTCCCGGCGCATGCCGGTGGACAGGGTCTCCTTCTGGGGAAAATCCGCCCGCACCAGATCGATGTAGGCGGTGTAGCCCACGATCAGGTCGCAGGCCTCCAGGGCCGCCCGGGCGCGGCCGGTGAGATCCGCGCCGCCGCCGGGGCCAAGCCCGATTACCGTTACTTTCATAGCATATCCTTTCTCGCCACCGCCGCGGTGACGCCGTTGTTTGCCTGTTTGGGGACGATAATCCGCCCGCCGGCGGCGGCCGCCGCCCGCTCGCACACGTTGTCCACCCCGGTGATCCCCCGCACAAAGGCGGAGGGGGTGAAGTCCCCCTCCACCGCCGCCAGCGCCTCCGCGGAGTAGGTGGTCAGGGGCAGGCCCCGCCGGGCGCAGAAGGCCAGCAGGCCGGACTCGTCCTTCTTAAGATCAATGGTGGCGACGCCCGCCACCGCCTCGGGGGCGAGGCCCGCCAGGGCGGCGTCCGCCGCCGCCGCAATGGCGGCCTCCGGCGTCCCCCGGCGGCAGCCGATGCCCAGAATCAGGCTCCGGGGTACCAGACGCAGGGCGCGGGGGAAGGGCCCCTCCCCCGTCCGGTCGGTGATCCACACCCCCAGCTCCGCTGGGCCTGTGGTGAGGCCCTCCGGGCAGGGGTGGCCGAAGTCACTGGCAAAGCCCACCGGCCTTCCCTCCAGCAGGGCGGCGGACACCTCCTTGGCCAGAACCCGGTCTGTGATGGCCATGCCCCGCTCCCGGGCCCACACGTCCACGGCGAACAGACCGTTGACGTCGGTGGCGGTGGACACCGCCGCCTGTCCGCCGGTGAGGGCGGCCACCCTCCGGGCCAGCTCGTTGGCGCCCCCCACGTGCCCGGAGAGGAGGGGGACGGCAAACCGCCCCGCCTCGTCCACACTGACCACGGCGGGGTCGGAAAACTTGTCCCGCACATGGGGGGCGATGGCCCGCACAGCGATCCCCGCCGCCCCCACAAATACCAGGGCATCCGCCCGCGCCCAGGCCCAGGCCGTCCACCCCTCCAGGGAGGAGTAGGCCTCCGCCACCGCCTCGGGGGCGAAGCGGGCCGGGACGTGGAGGGTGCCCCCCAGGGCGTCTGCCAGGCTGCGGCCCAGCGCCGCCCCCCGGTGGGTAAAGGCGATGACCGCTGTGGTCACTTGCTGGCCTCCCGGAACTCGTGGGTGAAGGTGGGGTCGTAGAGCTTCGACCGCTCGTAATCATCCCCCAGGAAATGACCGATTGTAATCAGCGCCGTCTTGGTGACCTGGTTCTCCCGGGCGGTCTTGGCCAGGGTGGAGACGGTGCAGCGGTACACCCGCTGCTCCGGCCAGGTGGCCTTATAGACGATGGCCGCCGGGGTGTCGGGGGCATAGCCCCCCGCCGCCAGCTCCTGTTCCACATCCTCCAGCAGGCCGGTGGACAAGAACAGCACCATGGTGCAGCCGTGGGAGGCCATCTTGCGCAGCTCCTCCCCCTCGGGCACGGGGGTGCGGCCCGCCATGCGGGTGATGATAACCGACTGTGATACCTCGGGCAGTGTATACTCCGCGCAAAGGGCGGCGGCCGCGCCGGAGAAGGAGGACACGCCGGGGGCCACGTCGTAGCCGATGCCCAGCTTGTCCAGCTCGTCCATCTGCTCCCGGATGGCGCCGTAGAGGGAGGGGTCGCCGGTGTGGAGCCGGACGGTCATGCCGCCCCGGGCCTCGGTGTCCTTCACGACCTCGATGACCTGCTCCAGGGTCATGGACGCGCTGTCGTACACCGCGCAGCTCTCCTTCTTGTAGTTGAGCAGGGCGGGGTTGACCAGGGAGCCGGCGTAGATGATCACGTCGGCCTCCCCCAGCAGCTTCGCCCCCCGCACCGTGATCAGATCCTCCGCTCCGGGGCCCGCGCCGATAAAATGTACCATGGTTTTAACCTCCTATGCCCGGTGGAGGGCCAGCAGGGCCTCCGCGCCGGGTGTCTTTCCTAAAATTCCGTACTGGTTGGAGAAGAAAATGCCCTCGATGGCCAGCTCCGGCCCCGCCCGCCGCTTGAGCTGGGCGTCCAGCTCCCCGGCGATGGAGTCCATCACCGGCTCCAGCAGGCCGGCCCCCCTCAGCAGCTCCACCCCCGCGTCGGTGGTGGGGCTGTCGAACAGGGCCTTTACCAGCGCCCGGTCTCCCCCCGCCAGGGCGGCGTGGGCAGCCAGGGTCTCCCGCCGGGCGTCGGCCACCTTGGAGTGGGTGTTCATGCACCCGGCGGACACCTTGATGAGCTTGCCCAGGTGGCCCACCAGCAGCACGGAGCGGAAGCCCGCCCCGGCGGCGTGGTCGATGGCCGCGCCGATATAATTGCTGCACGTGCACCAGCGGGCCAGGCTGAGGCCCAGCTTCTCCCGGGCGAAGGCCTCGCCGTAGTTGCCGGGGGTGACCACAATGTCCCGTGCCCCGGCGGCCTTCTGCTGATCCATCTCCAGGTAGAGGGAGTCCAGCAGGGCGGCCTCGCTCATGGGGCGGACGATGCCGCTGGTGCCCAGGATGGAGATGCCCCCCTCAATGCCCAGCCGTGGGTTGAAGGTGCGCCCCGCCAGGGCCTCCCCCGTGGGGACGGAGATCACCGCCCGCAGCCCGCCGGCGTAGCCCGCCCGGGCCGCGGCGGCCTCCAGCTGCTCGTGGATCATGCGGCGGGGGGTGGAGTTGATGGCCGCCTCCCCCACCGGCTGGTCGAGACCGGGCCGGGTCACCCGGCCCACCCCCTGGCCGCCGTCAATGGCGATCCCCGGCTCGGTGCTCCGCTCCACCCGGGCGCAGATGAGCGCCCCGTCGGTCACGTCGGGATCGTCGCCGCCGTCCTTGCGCACCGCGCAGGCGGCCCAGCCGTCCCCGGCGGCGTGCTCCAGCAGCTCCGCCTCCACCCGCACCCCCGCCGGGGTGTCGATGTGCACGGCGGGCAGCGCCGCCCCCTCCAGCAGCAGGGCGGCGGCCCCGGCGGCGGCGGCGGCGGCGCAGGTGCCGGTGGTGTAGCCGCAGCGCAGCCGCTCCCGCCCCACCGGGATATAGAGCTCCAATTTCCCCATGTGTGTCCCCCTTTCGACGCAAAAAGGCCCTCCTCGCGGCTGAGGAGGGCCCTAATCCCAGGGTACACCGCACCTCTCCACCTCAGAGCTACGCAACTGCCACTCTGCAGCGGGTCTCCTGGCTTGCGCTTCCTCCTCCGGCGCGCCTTCTCAGCCCCGCTGGGCCAATGGCTTGTGCACCTTCGTCCGCGCTTACAGTAGAGGTAAGACTGCGCCGGAGTTCCACCGGCTTCCCCGTTCTGCGGCACCGCCGCAACTGCATGTGCATTGAATTCTCTGCCATTATAGCAGTATGAGGGAAAAAAGTAAAGGCAGGGTTTCAAAATTACCCGCGGGAAACTGCCAGTAAAAAGCGGAGCCCCGCCGTCAGCAGGGAGGCCCCCAGGCCGGTGTAGAACACGGCGATGAAGCCCTCCGGCGCCAGTCCGCTGGCCCGCAGGCCGATGCCGAAGGCCATCATAAATACCATGATCAAAAATGATTTCCCATCAAAAAACTGCCAGAACCACTTCCGCTCCGAGCCATACCCCCGTATGCGCGCGGTGTGCCGCTGAACCAGCCTTCCGAACACCATGCCCTGAAACAGCCCGAAGACCAGCGCAGAGAGCGCCAGATTCCACAGGGTTACATGTCCGGGGTAAGCCAGCAGCCCGATGCGCAGGATGTTGAAGCCTGCCGCCCCCCACACCAGCCCCGCCAGCAAAAGCAATGTTTCTTTTTTTACCATGGTAAGTTCCTCCTCATTATGAACATTGTTCATTTTATGTGCAAAACAGGGCGCGGGTTCCCGCGCCCGTCTCAGCGGTAGAGCAGCCTGCGGAGCACCTGCTCCAGCCCCTCACAGTTGTCCGCGCCCCGGCTCATCTGCCCCAGCAGGCTGTCCAGCACGAAAGCGGCAAGCTGCTCCCTGGAAAAGGAAGCATCAAAGGCGGACGGCCGCACCGCACAGTCCGCCTCCAGCGCCTCCAGCAGCGTCTGGCGGACGCGCCCGAGGGCCTCCTCCATGGTTCGCCGGCCCGCGCTCCGCCCCTCGGGCAGGAAGCCCGCCGCATGTCCCTGGAAAAAGCCCGGGTATTCCCCGGCCCCGCTCTGAATGCGGTGGAACAGCCAGTGGACGTAGGCCGCAAAGCCGTCCCGGGGCGCCTCCCCCTCCGGCGCGGACAGAATCTGCATCCAGATCTCCTCCACTGTTGCGGCCAGCAGCTCCGTCTTGCCGGAAAAATAGTTGTAGACCGAGCCCACGGAGACCCGGGCCTCGGCCGCCACCGCGCGGATGCTCAGCCCGTCCAGCCCCTGCCGCCGGGCGACCGTCCGGCTGGCCGCCAGAAGCGCCTGCCGGGAGGTGACCACGGTATTCATGCGCACACGCCTCCCCCCATTCTGAACCTTGTTCATTTTAACAGATCACGCCCGTTTGTCAACGGTATAAAACTTCATGCGCACAGGGCGTGCCATGAAAAGATGCGGCGGCCCGGCGCCAGGCCGCCCTGCTGTTGCATAAAAAGCGCCCGCCGCAGGCAGAACCTGCGGCGGGCGTACAGATGATGCAAAGGGACGGCCGGCGCTTACAGATAGCTCTTGAGCTTCTCCACCATGTCGGTGTGCTCCCAGGGCAGATCCACGTCGGTGCGGCCGAAGTGGCCATAGGCGGCAGTCTGCTCGTAGATGGGGCGGCGGAGATCCAGGTGCTCGATGATCTTGGCCGGGCGCATGTCGAAGCAATCGTTGACGATGGCGGAGAGCTTCTCCTCGTCCAGCACGCCGGTGCCGTAGGTGTCCACCAGAACGGAGACGGGGTGGGCCACGCCGATGGCGTAGGCCAACTCAATCTGGCACTTGCGGCACAGGCCGGCGGCCACCAGGTTCTTGGCGATGTAGCGGGCCATGTAGGCGGCGGAGCGGTCCACCTTGGTGGGGTCCTTGCCGGAGAAGCAGCCGCCGCCGTGGGCCGCGGAGCCGCCATAGGTGTCCACGATGATCTTGCGTCCGGTCAGGCCGGTGTCGCCCACGGGGCCGCCCACCACAAAGCGGCCGGTGGGGTTGACATAGAACTTGGTGTCCTTGGTGATGTACTGGGCGGGGATAATGGGCTTGATGATCTCCTCCACCACGGCCTCCCGCAGCTCCTTCAGGGCGATGTCGGGGTCGTGTTGGGTGGACACCACGATGGCGGGGCAGGAGAGCACCTTGCCGTCGTCGCCGTACTCCACGGTGACCTGGCTCTTGCCGTCGGGGCGCAGCCAGGAGAGCTTCCCGCTCTTGCGCACGTCGGTGAGCTGGCGGGCCAGCTTGTGGGCCAGGTCGATGGGAGCGGGCATCAGCACATCCGTCTCGTCGCAGGCGTAGCCGAACATCATGCCCTGGTCGCCGGCGCCGATACGGTCGGCCTCGTCGGTGCCGCCCTCCTGGAGCTCAAAGGACTCGTTGACGCCCATGGCGATGTCGGGGGACTGCTCGTCGATGGCGGTCATCACCGCGCAGGAGCGGTAGTCGAAGCCGTAGGCCGGGTCGGTGTAGCCGATGCGCTCCACGGTGCGGCGGACGATGGAGGGGATGTCGGTGTAGTGCTTGGTGGTGATCTCGCCCATCACGGTGACAATACCGGTGGTGGTGAAGGTCTCACAGGCCACGTGGGCATTGGGATCGTGGGCCAGAATGTCGTCCAGGACGGCATCGGAGATCTGGTCGCAGACTTTGTCGGGGTGGCCCTCGGTGACGGACTCCGAGGTAAACAGACGCTTTGCCATAATGTAGTTCCTTCCTTTCTCACTCGGGCACGAAAAACGCGCCCCGCCGGATGGCGGAGCGCGTGGTGCTCATCCATCCTCATCTTTCGATTTCCTCGCCGGATTTGGCACCTTGCATTGCAGGTTGCCGGGTTTCATCGGGCCGTTCCCTCCACCACTCTCGATAAGGCTATTCAATTGACTGTAGCTATTCTATCGACTTTTTTCCCGATATGCAATAGACAAAACAGGGGCTTTGTATAGCGCCGGCGGGGGCGCCGTTGTGCAAGCCGCCGGATTTACGCAGGGGGACGCCGTCACGCCTTCCAGCCGTTGAGGTACTCCTCCTGCTCGGGGGTGAGGGCGTCGATGGACAGGCCCATGGCGGCCAGCTTGACCCGGCCGATGGCGTCGTCGATCTCGGCGGGCACCTGATAGACCTTCTTCTCCAGGCCGTCCCGGTGCTTGACCAACCACTCCAGGGCCAGAGCCTGGACGGAGAAGGACATGTCCATAATCTCGGCGGGGTGGCCGTTGCCGGCGGCCAGGTTGACCAGCCGCCCCTCGCCGATGACGTTGAGCACCCGGCCGTCGGGCAGGGTGAAGCCCTCGATGTTGTCCCGGCGCAGCTCCCGTTTGACCGCCATGGCCGCCAGGCCCGCCACGTCCACCTCGCAGTCGAAGTGGCCGGCGTTGGTGAGGATGGCGTTGTGCTTCATCACCGCGAAGTGCTTCGGGGTGATGACGTCCTTGCAGCCGGTGACGGTGACGAAGATGTCGCCGTACCTGGCGGCCTCGTCCATGGGCATGACCCGGAAGCCGTTCATGGTGGCGTCCAGGGCCTTGAAGGGATCCACCTCGGTGACGATGACGCTGGCCCCCATGCCGGCGGCCCGCATGGCCACCCCCTTGCCGCACCAGCCGTACCCGGCCACCACCACGGTCTTGCCCGCCACCACCAGGTTGGCGGTGTGCATGATGGCGTCCCAAACAGACTGGCCGGTGCCGTACTTATTGTCATAGTAGTGCTTGGCCTTGGCGTCGTTGACGGCCATCATGGGGCAGGGCAGGATGCCCTCCCGCTCCCGGGCCTTGAGGCGCAGGATGCCGGTGGTGGTCTCCTCGCAGCCGCCGATGAGGTGCTCGCCCAGGTCGGCGCACTTGCCGCCCAGCAGGTGGATCAAATCGCCGCCGTCGTCCACGATCAGGTGGGGCTTGAACTTGAGGGTCTCGATGAGGAGGTTCTCATACTCCTCCCCCATGGCGCCGTGAATGCCGAAGGTCTCCACGCCCATGTCGGCCAGTCCGGCGGCCACGTCGTCCTGGGTGGACAGGGGGTTGGAGCCGGTGAGGCGCACCTCCGCCCCGCCCTTGGCGAGCACATAGCCCAGGTTGGCGGTCTTGGCCTCCAGGTGGACGGACACCGCCACCCGCAGGCCGGCGAAGGGCTGCTCCTGCTCGAAGCGGGCCTCAATGCCGCCCAGGGCGGGCATGAAGTCCCGCACCCAGTTGATCTTCCGGCGGCCGGCCGGGGCCAGGTTCTGATCCTTTACAATACTCATGCTGTTCCTCCTTGCGGGGCGGCCGCCGAGGGGCTGGGTCCGTCCCAGAAATCCAATGTCAGAAGGGGCTTGCTCCTGCGGAACTCCTGCACACGCCGGTGAATGGCCTCCAGCTGCTCCAGGCTGGCCGGCTGCTCCGGTCCGTAGGCCGGGCAGGTAAAAAACCAGCAGAATTTGGCTCCGGTGGCAATGACCCGGTCATAATAGAGTTCGGTGGCCACCCGCTCTGCGTTCTCCGCTGTGCAGCGGCAGGCCACGCCGAAGGGCAGCTTGTACCGCCGCAGCAGGGCCGTGGCCCGTGTGGCGTCGGCGCCGTCCTCGTCCACCTGAATGGCGGGGAACAGGTTGCGCACCCGCAACAGATCCGCGCACAGCTCGCCGGTGATGAACCGGGGCGGCGTGAAAGCGGCGAACACGCAGTCGGTGTGCTTGTTGCACAGGGCAATGGTCTCCTGCTCCCGGGCCAGAGGGTTGCCACCGCTGAAGATAAAGAGATGACAGCCCCGCCCCTTCCGGGCCTCAATCTCCTCGTCCAGGCTGTCGAACTCCATATAGGGCCGCACGCCGTAGATGGACGCGCCGCAGCCGCGGCAGCCCATCTCGCAGGGAAAGGAGGGGTCGATGATCACCGCCCAGGGGGCGCGGCCGTTCCCCAGTTTCCCCGCCGCGTTGCGGCTGGGCCAGTCCATCAGCCCGGCGTGAATCACAAAGTTCTCAAAAATCTTTTTCAGTACCCGGCTGTCGATATCGGTATACATGCTCTTGATGAGGCGGTGCCAGTTGTTGCCGGGGTCACGCATGGCCCTGTGAAACAGCTCCCGGTAGGGTGAGGCCAGCCGCTCCCCCGTGTATTTATCCAACCAGTCCATCAGCTTGGGAAGGTTGGCGTCCGGGTCCCGCTCCAGGTAGTCCAGGGCCTTGGAGATGCCGAAGGCCCTGAGTCTGGCCGGCAAGCTCATGAATCTGCACGCTCCTTTCCCACGGACGATTTTTATAATTGTATCATAATGCATCCATCGCCGCAACGCCATAGACAAAACTGCGGTTCCTGTTGGAATTTCAAACACAATGGCAAGAGTGTCTAACAGCCGGCGTTGACAAGCCCCGCAGTTCCGGGATATACTGAACTGATTTCATCTCAGATTTTCTAGGAGTGAGCGCCATGCGCACCGGACTCATCACCTTTCATTTCGCCCACCACTACGGGGCACAGCTCCAGGCACTTGCCACCATGCGGGCCATCCAGTCCCTGGGGCACGACTGCGAGATCATCGACTACCGCCTGCCCCACACCACCCGCACCAACCAGCTTTTCAAAAAGAGCGGCGGCGTGCGCGGCATGGCCTCCGACGCCCACACCGCCCTCCACTACGGGGCGTTCCAGCGCCGCTTCCGGCGCTTCGAGGCCTTTGTGGCCGAGGAGATGGCCCTCTCCCCCCGGCGGTACACCGCCTTCGAGCAGCTCCGGGCCGACCCGCCGGCCTACGACGTGTATGTGGCGGGCAGCGACCAGATCTGGAACCCCTATATCTTCCAGGACAAGCAGTTTGACCCCTCCTTCCTGCTGGGCTTCGTCCGGGAGGGCCGCCGCATCGCCTACGCCCCCAGCCTGGGAGTGCCTGAGCTGCCGGAGGACAAGGCGGAGGAGCTGCGCCGTTTTCTGACTCCCTTCTCCGCCCTGTCCGTGCGGGAAAAGCGGGGGCAGGTTCTGCTGCGGGAGGCTGCCGGGCGGGACGCCCGGGTGGTGCTGGATCCCACCCTCCTCCTCACCGGCGAGGACTGGGGAGAGCTGGCTGCGGCCCCCAAACGGCAGGGGCCCTATATCCTGTGCTACTTTGTCTCCGACCCCGGCGAGGCGGTCCCCTACGCTTTGGCCCTGTCGGCGCGCACCGGTTGGCCCATCGTGCAACTCGCGGGGGCGCGGCGGAAGATCGACGGGGCGGCCGAGCTGGTCTTTGACGCCGGACCCCGCGAGTTTTTGGGCCTGTTCCGGCACGCCTCCGCCGTGGTGACCAACTCCTTCCACGGGGCGGCCTTCTCCCTCCAGTTCCAGAAGGACTTCTTCACCTCCATGTCCCCCAGGGAGCGGGCGGAGCCCACCTTCTCCCGCATCTACAGCCTGCTCTCCCGGCTGGGCTGTGCCGACCGCATCCTGGGCCTGGACACCACCGCCCCGGTGGACGCCCCCATAGACTACGGCGCGGTGTACAAGAAGCTGGCGGCCGCCCGGGCCGACTCCCTGTCCTATCTGGGGGCCGCCATCGAGGGCGCCCCCCTGCCCGCGGAGGAGCCGGAGCCCCAGGCCGCCCCCCGTCCGGTGCTGTGCAGGGCGGAGGACTGCACCGGCTGCACCGCCTGCGCGTCGGTTTGTCCGGTGAACGCCATTGCCATGGAGCCCGACCATGAAGGCTTCCTGCGGCCCGTCATTGGGGAGCGGTGCATCCTGTGCCGCAGGTGCGAGCAGACCTGCCCCATCCTCCACCCTCCGGTGCCCGGCCCCGCCCCGGCGGCGGCCCACGCGGTCTGGAACCGCGACGAGGCCGAGCGGACAGCCAGCTCCTCGGGCGGCTTCTTCTCCCTGCTGGCCCGCCATGTGCTGGAGCAAGGGGGCGCGGTGTTCGGCGCGGCGCTGGACGAGGACATGACCGCCCGCCACGTGTGCGCCCGCACGGTGGAGGAGCTGGCCCCCATGCGGGGCTCCAAGTACGTCCAAAGCGATCTGGGCGGCAGCTTTTCCCAGGTCAAGGCGCTGCTGGAGGAGGGGACGGCGGTGCTCTTCTCCGGCGTACCCTGCCAGGTGGACGGGCTCAAACGCTACTTGGGGAAGGACTACCCCAACCTGCTCACCTGTGATCTGGTGTGCCACGGGGTGCCCTCCCCGGCGGTATTCCGGGCTTACCTGGACGGCCTGGAGGCCGCCCGTGGCTCCAGGGCGGTGTCGGTGCGCTTCAAGGACAAGTCCCATGGCTGGGCCCACCCCTGGTTTACCGTTCAGTTTGCCGATGGGAGCGTCTATACCGAGGACTTCAACCGCACCGGCTATGGCCGGGGCTTCGGGATGCAGCTCTTCCTGCGCCCCGCCTGCGCCCGGTGCCGGTACACCTCCACCAGCCGCCCCGCCGACTTCACCCTGGCCGACTACTGGGGCCTGGACGAGAAGCTGGCCCTGCCGGTGGAGCGGGACAAGGGGGTCTCCATGGTGCTGGTGAACTCCGCCCGGGGGCAGGCTGTGTTCGATGCCCTCTCCCCCCGGTTCGGCCAGGTGGAGCGCCCCCTGGCCGAGGCGGTGGCGGGCAACCCCCGGCTGGCCTCCCCCCTAAAGGCCAACCCCCGCCGGGCCGCCTTCTTTGCCGCCTTCGCGGCCCTGCCCTTCGCCGAGGTGGAAAAGCGCTTTCTGGCCCTCCCCTCCCTGCCCTACCGGGCGGCGGCCAAGGCGCTCACCCCGGCCATGAAGGAAAAAATCCGCAAGCTGCTGAAATAACGGCGGCGAAATGTTTACAATTTATTCGGGAATTTTTCCCGGCCGTCTGGTACACTACTTTGTACGTCACAACGGGGCGGGCATTCCGCCCAACGGGAGGTAACTTTACTTGAGTGCAATTCAACGCTGGCTGGATCGGTTCTGCTACAAGCACCCCCGGTTCGGCATACCCAACCTGATGTTGGTCATTGTGGTCGGCAATGTGCTTGTCTGGCTGATGGATCAGTTCAGCTACGGCGTGTCCCTGTCCGCCCTGCTCGCCTTCTCGCCGTACTACATTCTGCACGGACAGATCTGGCGCATCATCACCTTTGTCTTTGTCCCGCTGGACAGCAACCTCTTCTTCCTGGCCGTCTCTCTTTACTTTTACTATATGATCGGCTCAGTGCTGGAGCGGGAGTGGGGTACCGCTAAGTTCAATGTGTTCTATGGCCTGGGTGTCCTGCTCAACGTGGTGGTCGGTTTCCTGCTCTACGCAGTCACCGCCCCTCTCTATCCCTCCCATCTGCTCCCGCTTCTCACCACCGCCAGCATGACCTACGTGAACCTCTCCCTGTTCTTTGCCTTCGCCACCCTGTATCCAAACATGCAGGTGCTTCTTTTCTTCATCATCCCCATTAAGATCAAGTGGCTGGCGTGGATCGACGCCGCCCTGTTCGGCTGGAGCGTCCTCAGCAGCCTCTTCGGCGTCTTTACCTCCGGCCTGGCCGCCCTCCCCGGCGTCATCATCCCCCTGGTTGCCATTCTGAACTACTTTATCTTCTTCTGGGACAATTTCCTCCAGCTCTTCGGCCGGGTCAAATACCAGACCTCCCGCCAGACCGTCAACTTCAAGAAGGCCACCAAGCAGGCCCAGCAGCAGAAGGGCTATATCCACAAGTGCGCTGTCTGCGGCAAGACCGACACCGACTACCCCAACGAGGAATTTCGTTACTGCTCCAAGTGCAACGGCTATTACTGCTACTGTTCCGAGCACATCCACAACCACGTTCACATCCAATAAAAAGCAACGCGGCGGGCGGCCTTCAGGCCGTCTGCCGCGTTTTTGTAACCGGGCTGTGATGATGTTCCACCCCATATTCTGTTATAATCAGGTCAAACAATCCGATTTGTTATCAGAGAGGGGGATTCCCATGAAGAAACGGCTCGCCTGCCCGCTGGTTCTGCTGGCGCTGCTGGTGGTGCTGCTCACACCGGCCTCCGCCAACTCGGCCCCTACCCGTCTGGGCGGTACGGGCGGTTCCGCCCTGACGGTGGACGAGGGCTGCCCTGTCACTGTCACCGCCGAGCAGCTCACCTTTGATGTCAGCGGAGCGGGAGACTCAAATGGCCTGACCGCCCAGGTGAAAGCCGTCTATCAGATGGAGAATCCCACAGAAAATCCCCTTTCCGTCCAGATGAGCTTTTACCTGGAAGAGCACCGGGGACATATGGACTCTCTGGTGGATGTGGACAGTGCCGTGTCCTCCATCACTGCCGACGGCCAGAGTCTCCCCTTCACCATCCAAGAGGTAGAGACAGGGGACGCGGCTGTTGACCGCTTTGCCCTGACCTATACGGTGGAGTTTCCCGCCTGGGGAACCCGTGAGGTGGCAGTAGCCTATCTCAGCAGCAGCTACGGTCTTCGGGAGGGCACCACCTACTGGACGCAGGAATTCACCTACCTGCTCTCCCCCGCCAGGCACTGGGCGGAGTTTGGCTCTCTGGACATCACAATTCGCACCCCGGAGCCTGTACCTTACATCGTCCGCTCCTCCCTCCCCCTTCGGGAGGCGGAAGAGCGGTGCTACACCGCCCACTTCGACAGCCTGCCCGACGGGGAGCTCACCTTCACCCTCTATCCACGCCTCTCCATCACCCTGGCCGACCGGCTTCACGCCGTACTGACCTCCTATCAGTTCACCTTCGCGTTTTTCCTTCTCATTCTGCCCCTGACTCTCCTGGCGCTTCCGGCCCTCTTGATCTTCCTGCTTCAGCGCCGGAGCCGTCGTCAGCCCTGACGCTCCTTCACCACCGGGCTGCGAGTCCACTCCAGCCCGCAGGGCCGGGCTGTGGGGAAGCACAGGCCGAACAGATCTGTGCGGCGGGCCTCCGCCTCAAAGAGGGCGCGGGCGTCCCCATCCAGAGCCCTGGCCTGGGCGGGCTTGACCACCACCGGAAGGGCACAGGTCTCTTTCATGCGGCGCAGCAGCGCCCGCCCCCGGCTGCTGAGGCCCAGCACCCGTACATAGGGCGCCACCGGGGGCCGCTCCGCCGCCCGCAGCCCCAGGAAGGCGGCCAGGGCCAGCCGCCGCAGCCGGGCGTGAGGGTAGCGCTTGGTCTTGGCCCGGGCATAAAAGTCCTCCAGGCTGTCCGCCGTCCGGGCGGAACGCGCCAGCCGGGCGGGCAGGCCCTCCGCCACCCCGCCGTCGGGGAGGGCGGCCCAGTCCGCCTCGTCCATCATGCGCAGACGGGCCAGCACCGCCCGGTCGATGTGCGCCATGGACGCGGCCGCCCCGCTCCAGGGGGCGGTGAGATAGGGGTCCGCCTCCGCCGCCCGTCCGGCCCGGAGGAGGGCCCGCAGCTCCGAGGCGGAGGCGAAGCCCCCGGCCGCCGGGCCGTCGTGGGCTGCCCCCCGCCGGGGGATGGTCAGGGCCTCCATGCCAGGAGGCAGGGCCCGCAGATACTCCACCCCCAGGTTGTCGTTTGGGCTGGCCAGGCAGTAGGCCCCCACCGCCGCCTGCCGGGCCGCTGGGAAGGACAGCCCACGGGCCAGCCCGGCCCGCAGCCGCTCCGGGTAGTCCGGACCATCCAGAGCCGCCGCCGCCGCCCGCAGGGGCGCCAGTTCTCCCGTCTCACTGCCGAAGGAGAGCACGTCCACCACCCCCGTGGCGGCCAGCAGACCCACCGCCCCCCGGGCGAAGGACTCCGCCGAGGCCATGGCCCAGGGGGTGGGCAGCTCCAGCACCAGGTCGGCCCCGCCGGAGAGGGCCAGGGCCGCCCGGCTCCATTTGTCCGTGAGGGCGCACTCCCCCCGCTGGACCCAGTGGCCGCTCATGACGCATATCACCGCCGTGTCCGCCCCCAGGGTCCGCCGCGTCCGGGCGATGTGCCAGGCGTGTCCCCGGTGGAAGGGGTTGTATTCTGCGACGATTCCGGCTGTGGCCATGGGCTGAACCTCCAAACGCAAGAGTAAAATTTTTCTCTCTTTCAAGCAAAATATGGGTTGTCCTTTGGGAAAAAAGGGGCTAAAATAAAATATGTATGTGCTCTTATTCTACTACGGGAATATCCGGCTCACAAGCCATAGTTTAACGTAAGGAGAGAAGATTTCATGAAAGTTCTGGTCATCAACGCAGGCAGCTCCTCCCTCAAGTATCAGCTCATGGACCCCGCCACCCGTGAGGTGTTCGCCAAGGGGCTGTGCGAGCGCATCGGCATCGACGGCCGCCTGACTCACAAGGTGCCCGCCAAGGACGCCAAGTATGAGTTCGAGATCCCCATGCCCACTCACTCCGAGGCCATTCAGGCTGTGCTGGACGCCCTGCTGGACGCCGGGCACGGCGTGATCAAGAGCGCCTCTGAGATCGACGCGGTGGGCCACCGCGTCGTCCACGGCGGCGAGAAGTTCGCCTCCTCCGTGCGCATTACCGACGAGGTTATGGCCGCTCTGGAAGAGTGCATCCCCCTGGCCCCCCTCCACAATCCCGCCAACATCACCGGCATCAAGGCCTGCGAGAAGGTCATGCCCGGTGTGCCCATGGTGGGTGTGTTCGACACCGCTTTCCACCAGACCATGCCCGCCAAGAGCTATATCTACGCCCTGCCCTATGAGTTCTATGAGCAGGACAAGGTCCGCCGCTACGGCTTCCACGGCACCTCCCACCGCTATGTCTCCGCCCGCACTGCCGCCATGCTGGGCAAGCCCATTGAGGAGCTGAAAATCATCACCTGCCACCTGGGCAACGGCTCCTCCGTGGCCGCCGTGGATGGCGGCAAGAGCGTGGACACCTCCATGGGCTTCACCCCCCTGGCCGGCGTTCCCATGGGCACCCGCGCCGGTGATCTGGACGCCGGTATCCTGGAGTACCTGATGGGCAAGCACGGCTACGACATGAAGGAAATGATGACCATCCTCAACAAGAAGTCCGGCGTGCTGGGCATCTCTGGCGTGTCTTCCGACTTCCGCGACCTGGAGAACGCCGCCAAGGAGGGCAACCAGCGGGCTGAGCTGGCCCTGGAGGCCTTCCAGTACAGTGTTAAGAAGCTGGTGGGCGCTTATGCCGCCGCCATGGGCGGGGTGGACGCCATCGTGTTTACCGCCGGTGTGGGTGAGAACGACGCCGCTACCCGCATGGCCGTGGCCTCCGGCCTGGAGTTCATGGGAGTAAAGATGGATGCCGAGGCCAACAACGTCCGCGGCAAGGAGACCGTCATCTCCTCCGCCGACTCCAAGGTGAAGGTGCTGCTCATCCCCACCGATGAGGAGCTCATGATCGCCATGGACACTGCCGAGATCGTTGGCAAGTAAGACCTGACAACAGCGCATCCCGGAGCTGGTACCAGCTCCGGGATGCGTTTTTTTATCTTCTCACGCCTGCGGCGTGTTGTTGTTTGTCTGCCCCCACAGCCGGGGAGCAGTATGCAGGGAAGCCGGTGATTCGAACGCGCCCCGGATAGCATTTCTCCTCCCGCGCATTCCCGGTCTATCGCCTTGCCTGTCTGGTACCTTGGCTGTAAAAATAAGATACCACCTTTTTCCCATTCAGAGTTGGATAAAGTATAACAGGCCTGTGAACGTTTTGTGAAATCTCCGCCCTCCGGCGCTCTTCCATTTATACCCTTATCCCAAATGACAAATATTTAACAATAAGGTTGTGGAAACTGACGATATCAGTATTTTGACCTCTCTTCTTTATGGAACACTCCGCCAAAATTTCCCCACCTCTTTTTGCTATATTGCACAAATTTGCGCACTTACCACACTGTTTCTACTTACTTTTTGGTTATTTGCTTACCGAATTGTGGGGATTGAAAGATAGCCTGCAAACCGTTAAATTATAGTCCGCAAAGGATGCCGGGCTGTGTTCCGGCAAAATCTATCACAGAGAGAAGAGGGAAACGTATGGCAAAACCAACCAAAGATAACCGCAAGTCCGTAGTCGACTTCGGCGTGGGCTGGGTCGTCATCATCTACTGCCTGCTGATGTTCTTCCTGTACGTCGGCATGTGCAACGACGGCGCCAACATCACCGCCCCCAATGTGGCCTACCGCCTGGGGCTGGAGCAGGGCGACATCATGAACATGAACTCCCTGGCCGGTCTGGTGGGTGTCGTGTTCTTCATCATTGCCGGCCAGGTCAACCGGAAGATCGGCGCGCGCATGACCTCCGGTATCTGCTGCATCATCTCCGGCATCGCTTACATCCTGGCCTGCAACGCCCCCAGCATCGTTATCTACACCGTCTGCATGTGCTTCGTGTACGGCGGCATCATGTCCGCCGGCTATGTGGCGGGCGGCACCCTGGTGGCCTCCTGGTTCCCCAAAAAGAAGGGCGTGGTTATGGGCTATACCACCATGGGCCACAACTTCGCCTCCGCTTTCTATGTACAGCTGGTAGCCATTCTGATCGCCCCTACCGTGGCGGGCACCACCAATATCGGCGAGAACTTTTCCACCGGCATCGTCCCCATCGGCATCGCCGCCATTGTTCTGGGCATTCTGGGTATGATCTTCATCCGCAACGAGCCCTGGGAGCGTGGCATCAACCCCGACAACGTCTCCGACGAGATCTACCAGAAGGAGTATGACACCAAGGACGCCGTCGAGGGGGACGGCGGGTGGACCACCGGCAAACTGCTGGCCACCAAGGAGCTCTGGCTGGCGGCCATTACCACCGGCTTTTTCCAGATCTGCTCTGTGGGCGTCATGAGCCAGTTGGTTATCCGCAACACTCAGCTCGGCTTCTCTCAGCAGGCCGCTATGAACGTCATGACCATTCTGGCCCTGGGCGGCGTGGTTGGCTCCTGGCTGGTTGGCGTCATTGACGACGCTATCGGCACCAAGAAGACCATGGTCATGTTCGGTATCTGGTATGCTATCGCCCTGCTGCTCAACTTCACCGCTGTGGATTCCGTGACCCCGCTGGTCTACGTGTCCCTGTTCATGATTGCCATGGGCATCGGCGGCTCCGCCAACTTCACCACCTCCCTGCCCACCTCCATCTTTGGCCGCCAGGGTTTCGACAAGGTGAACAGTGTCATCTTCCCCATCCAGGGTGCAGTCACTGCCCTGTGCTTCCTGGTCAACGGCGTGGTGCAGAAGATTACCGGCGGCCAGATCCGCATGGCCTACCTGGTGTTCGCCGGCGTGGCCCTGGTGAACGTGCTCCTGGTGCTGATGGTCAACGAGCACAAGTACAACCGCGACTGGATGGCGGCCCACAAGAAGTAAGCTGCACCGCTTCTGAGCCTCTCCCAAAAAAGCTGTCCCCGCAGCCGCGGGGACAGCTTTTTTCGTTGCGCCCCATGCCCCATTCTGCTATACTGATCTTATCTGAGCGAAATGAGGTGGCGGCATGGCGGAAGAAAATGGCCTGGTGCAGATCTATTATGGAGACGGCAAGGGTAAGACCACAGCGGCCTTCGGGCTGGCCTTCCGGTGTGCGGGCTGGGGGCGGCGGGTGGTGATCGCCCAGTTCCTCAAAAGCAGCCCCTGCGGGGAGCTGACTGCGGCGGAGCGGTTTCCCACCCTCACCGTCCTGCGCAGCAAGGGCATCCACAAGTTCACCTTCCAGATGAACGACGAGGAGAAGGCCGTGGTGGCGGAGAACTGCCGGACGCTCCTCCGGCAGGCGGCGGAGCTGGCCCGGGCGGAGGATGCCCGCCTGCTGGTGCTGGACGAAGTGATCGACGCCCTCCGGGGCTTCCTGCCCCAGGAGGAGCTCTGCGCCTTTCTGGACGAGCGGCCCGCGGGCCTGGAGGTGGTGCTCACCGGCCACAGCCTGCCGGAGGCGCTGGAGCGCCGGGCAGACTACATCACCCACATGGTCAAAGAGAAGCACCCCTACGACCGGGGCGTAACCGCCCGCAGGGAAATCGAATTTTAACCCGGCAGCCCCCGGAGTGAACTCCGGGGGCTGCTTTTTATTACGCGCAGAAGCGGTGCTTGCCGATGGTCTTGATGAGGGGGCGGCTCCAGATCCACGCGCTGGTGGCCGTGTCCGGGTTAAAATAGTAGATGGCTCCGCCGCTGGGATCGGCCCCGTTGAGCGCATCTTGGGCCGCCCGGTAGGCCGAGTCGGCCACCGGCTCGTTAAACTGCCCGTCCACCATGCAGGTAAAGGCCCCCGGCTGGTACACCACCCCTGCAATGGTGTTGGGGAAGGAGGGGTGCTCCACCCGGTTGAGGATCACCGCCCCCACCGCCACCTGGCCGCTGTAGGGCTCGCCCCGGGCCTCGGCAGAGATCACCCTGGCCAGCAGCGCCGCGCTGTTCTGCTGGCTGCTGCTCCCCCCGCCTCCAGAGGACATGCCCAGCGCCTTGAGGGTGGCCGGCCCGGCGATGCCATCGGCGGTCAGGCCGTTCTTCCGCTGAAAGTATTTGACCGCCTGGGCCGTCTGACTGCCGTAGATGCCATCCACCGCGCCGTCATAGTAGCCCCAATTTTTCAGCTTGGTCTGGATGATCCGCACCTGCTCACCGCTGGAGCCCTGCCGGTAGGTGGCCGCCTCGGCCTGCTGGGCCAGGGAGATCACCGCAATATTCACCACAAACAAAAGGGCCAGCGCCCACGCCAGCCGCCGCTTCTGCGTCATGCCTTCGCCTCCATTCCTGGCAATAGTGTACGGCGGCAAACGGGCGGATATGAGCGGCAATTCTTTCCGGCCGCCGGAATAGGTATTCTAAAAAGCGGCCATACTGGAAGAAAACAGGAAAGGATGTGTCCCGGTTGGTGAAAGGTGTGTCCAGACAGGTCATCGTGGTCAAAGCGCCTGACCCCCGCTTTTTTGAGCAGGCGATTTTTATTTTGAAGGAGGACGCCTTCGGCAGAGGCGTGACGGCGGACGATGTGCTTCAGGAAGCCCGCCGGGTGGCTGACGGGTATATCCGCCGCAACTCCCGCTGGAGCCGCCTGTGGCGGCATATCCCCGCCCCCGCCTACGTGGCCGCCGGCGCCCTGGGGGCTACGGTATGCTGGTGCGTGGCCCTGGTGCTGTAGAAACAGGCCGCCCCGGAGCCATTTGCTCCGGGGCGGTTCCGTTTGATTTTTGTGCTGGTCAGCGGGCGATGATGACGCGGATGCGCCCGCCGGCGCTCTCGTCCTTGTCGTACCAGCCGGTGAGGGAGTAGTTCCCTCCGCTGATGCGGGCCAGGCTGGAGAGCTGATACTCCCCGCCCTCATAGACGTACACCGCCACATTGTCTGAGAGAGTGTACTTCTGGTTGTTGGTGCCCACGGCGGTGCTGCCGCTGACGCTGTCCAGCTTGCGCTCGGACAGGTTATACAGCCGCTCGACGGCGTTGGGGCCCTCCATTTTGATCTGGCAGGGACCTACCTTCAGATTGTAGATGGCGTTGGTAGAGCCAAAGGTGAGCTTCTGGCCGCCCACGTCGTAGGTATAGGAGGAGGAAATGCCCATCATGGTGCCCAGATCCAATTCCTCCACGCTGGTAATGACGCCGTACTGGTGAAGGTCGCCGGTGACGTCGTTGAGGATCAGATGGCTGATCTCCCCCTGGGCGTTGAGGGCATAGAAGCGGACCATATTGCCGTCAAACTTCACGCCCTTCAGGCGGTCGGGATAGATGCGGATGGGGGTACAGCTCTCGTAGGTGTCCAGAATCTGCACGTCGTCAGCCAGGGGGTAGGTGCCCAGCTTGGTGCCGTCGTTGCTCATCTTTCCGGTCAGGGTGGAGGTGGTCAGGCGCTTGACCTCGATGGTGTCGCCGTCGGTATTCACCCGCACCAGATCGCCCTCGTCCAGGCTCTTATTGTCGGTCTGATAGCGGTAGGAGCCGCCGTCGGTACCGGCCACGGTGACGGTGCGGGCGTTGTAGGTGCCGCCCTTTCCGTCGTCGTAAGAGGTGCTCTCCACCTTGGTGACGACGCCATAGATGAGGTTGTCGGTCGCCACGGCCTCGCCCACTGCCGCCACGCCGCCGCTGCGGCCCAGCAGCAGGGTCACGCTGTCGCCAATCTGGTAGCCGCCCAGGTCGGAGAGGGCATAGGCGGCGGAGGTGGTCTCAATGGTGTAGCTCTTGCCCGCCACGGTGACGGAGGTGGGGCTAGTGACCGAGGGAGAAGCCGCCTCATAGGTGCCGGTGATCTTGTCGGAGTAGGCCCACAGGGTATGCATGGACTCCGACCAGTACACCACGTCCTGATTCTGCACCGCGGCCAGGCTGCTCTTGGCGCCGTTGCGGTAGACCGTGGCGCTGCCGGCGTCGAAGGGCACGCTGGACTGCCAGCCAGCGGCGGCCACCACGGGGCCCTCCATAGCGGAGTTGATGAGGGCCACCCGGTCTAGCTCCCCGGCGGCATTCACCAGGCTGAGGGTGGGCTCCAGCACGTTCAGGTAGTAGGAGCCCTCCTTGTTTTTGGTGATCATCAGGTTGTAGAACAGGTACAGGGCGTCCCGGCGGGTCATGGCGCTGTCCTGTCCGGCGGTGACGCCCTCGTTGAGCTTGAGGGCCCGGTACTGGGCCATCTGGCCGGAGGGCCAGACGCCGGTGAAGTCACTGTCCTGGTAGCCCAGCAGGCGCAGGACGATGGTCACGCCCTCGGCCAGCGTAATGGAACGGCCGGGGTTGAAGTTGCCGTGCAGATCGCCCTGCACCAGCCCCAGATCCACCGCCGCCTTGATATAGGGAGCGGCCCAGTGGCTCTGAGGCACGTCGGGGTAGGGCTTGACGGACACCGTGTCGCCTACGGCGTCCCGGCTGGTGGAGGCGGCCACCGCCAGCTTGGTGAACTCGGCCCTGGTAACGGTGGCGCCCAGGTTCAGGTTACCACTCTCGTCGCCCACCATAATGTCCAGGGCGGCCAGCACCTGGGCGGCCTCCTCCTCGGCCGGCGCGGCGGCCAAGGCCGCCGGAGCCAGCCCCAGCACCAGCACCACGGCCAGCAGGCCGGCTAACAGTCGTTGTTTCATTGCTTTTCTCCTTCTCATGCTCGTGAAAATGGAAACGGCGGGCCGGCGGGAGCGCCGGCCCCTGCCTATTATCATATACCATCCGCGCCGGTTCGGCAAGGGCGGGCCGGCGTACCGTCAATCATAGCGCAGCGCGTCAATGGGGTTCAGCTTTGCGGCCTTGTTGGCGGGCAGGTAGCCGAAGAGAATACCGATGCCCACGCTGACGCCAAAGGACACCGCAATGCCTCCGGCGCTGGGTACGGCGGAGAAGCCCTCCGCACCGGCCATCACAACGCCCACCAGGGCGGTAAAGACGTTGGCCAGCACCACGCCCAGAATAATGCCGATGACGCCGCCGATGGCGGAGGTGGTACCCGCCTCGATGATAAACTGGCTGCGGATATCCCGGCCCTTGGCGCCCAGGGACTTGCGGATGCCGATCTCCCGGGTGCGCTCGGTAACCGACACCAGCATGATGTTCATAATGCCGATGCCGCCCACCACCAGGGAGATGGCGGCGATGACCACCAGAATGGTCATGAGCACCCCCAGCATGGAGTCCATCATGTCCATCATCTCCGCGGAGGTCATGACCATGTAGGCGTTCTCATCCTGGTAGATGCGGAACAGCAGGCTCTCCACCACGCCCTTGGCGGCGGAAGAGGTCTCCTTGGTGGTGCTGGTGACCAGGTACATCTTCATGCCCATACCCCCGCTGGCAGCGTTGAGCTGCTCCACCATACCATAGGGCAGGTAAATGAGGTCATCCCCGCTGCCCTCGGTGGAGTCGGCCTTCTGTGCCAGGGTGCCGATGATCTTGTAGGGAATGCCCCCCACGGTCAGGGTCTGGCCCAGGCCGTCCCCGCCAAACATATCCTCGTTGAGGTAGCTGCCGATGACGCACACCTTCTGGTCCCGCTCCACGTCCACATAACTGAGGAAGCGCCCCTCCTCAAGCTGGTCGCCGCTGGCCGTCTGGCCCTTTTCGGCGTTGTAAAAGGTCTCACTGACGCCGTACACGCTGGTGTGGTCGTATTCGTCGGCGCCGCGGCGCACGGTGGTGGAGGCGCTGAGGTAGGGGCTGACGGAGTCAATGTACTGGGGGTACTTCTCCGCCAGGGCGTACATGTCGTCCGGCTCCACCTCCCGGTTGCCGCCGTAAGAGTAGATGGCCACCTGAATGAGATTGACACCAATCTGCTCAAACTGGGCGTTCATATACTGCTGCATGCCATTGCCCAGGGAGACGATGACGATGACGGCCGCCACGCCGATAATGATGCCCAGCATGGTCAGCAGGGCGCGGACCTTGCTGACCATCAGGCTCTTGAGGGCCAGGCGGAAGGATTGGCTCACATTCACAGCGCGCCCACCTCCTCGTCCAGCTCCGGCTGTACCACGGCCTTCGGGTCGTGGGCATCACCGTCATAGATGATCCTTCCGTCCTGTAGGCGCACAATGCGCTTGGCCTTGACGGCGATGGAGTTGTCGTGGGTGATGAGCACCACGGTATCCCCCTCGGCGTTGAGCTTCTGGAGGAAGCCCAGCACCTCCCGGCCGGTGCGGGAGTCCAGGGCGCCGGTGGGCTCGTCGGCCAGGATCACCGAGGGGTTGCCCGCCAGCGCCCGGGCGATGGACACCCGCTGCTGCTGGCCGCCGGAGAGCTGACTGGGCAGGTTTTTGCACTTGTCCGCCAGCCCCACCCGCTCCAGAGAGCGGATGGCCCGCTCATGGCGCTCAGCAGCGGACACTCCGGCGTAGAGGAGGGGCAGCTCCACGTTCTCCAGCACGTTGAGCTTGGGAATCAGATTGTACTGCTGGAAGATGAAGCCCAGCATCTTGTTGCGGATTTCGGCCTGCTGGTCGTCGTCCATGGTGGACACGTCCACGCCGCCCAGATGGTAGGTGCCGGAGGTGGGCACGTCCAGACAGCCGATGATGTTCATGGCGGTGGACTTACCGGAGCCGGAAGAGCCCACGATGGCCACGAACTCCCCGGGGTCCACCGTCAGGGAGATGCCGTCCAGGGCGTGGACGGTCTCCTCGCCCATCTGGTAAATCTTGTAGACGTCCTTGAGTTCAATGAGGTGTTCCATGGCTTAACCCATCCCCATCGCACTCATGAGGCTGGAGCCCTGGGGGCTCAGCGCCAGCACCACTTCGCCCTCCTCCAGGCCGTCCACGATCTCGATGTACTCGTCGTCATTGCGGCCCAGGGTCACCTGGCGCTCCTCAGCGGCGGAGAGATCCTTAATGACGCCGTTTTCATCCAGGCAGCCCTCCTTGGCCACCAGCACAGTGTTACCCCGCTCCACCGCCTCCACCGGCAGGGCGAGCACGCTGCCCACCTCCTCCACGATAATCTTGGCGGAGACGTTCATGCCGGGGTAGAGCGCCTCGGGGGAGCCCTCCACCTTCACGGTGACGGGATAGCTGGTGTGGCCGCTGGTGGTGGTGCCGTTGATGTTGATCTTATCCACCACGCCGGTGAAGCTCTGGTCGTCCAGTGCGCCGGCGGTGATCTCCACCTTCTGGCCCACCTGGATCTTGCTGATGTCCTTCTCATCCACGTCCATGTCAAAGGTGAGCTCGGAGCGGTCATAGATGATGGCCGGGTAGGTGACGGAAGCGCCGGAATTGGACAGACCGCTGATGTTGTCGCCCACATCCAGGTTCTTCTCGATCACCTCGCCGTCGATGGTGGAGGTAATGGTGTAGTCCTCCAGCTTCTCCTGGGCGTTCTTCAGGGAGAGCTGGGCGTTTTCCAGAGCGATGCGGGCATTCTCAATCTGGGTCTCCAGGTCGGCCTCAGAGATAACGCCGATCACCTGGCCCTTGGATACCCGGTCACCCTCCTTGACATTGAGCACGTCCAGATCGCCGGCGGCCTTGGCCGTGATCTGGGAGGAGGAGGCATAAGTAAAGCTGCTGCCGGAGGCGCAGGCCGCCCCTCCCACGGAGGCGGTTCCCTGGCTGGTTTCAGACAGGACGCCGGGGTTGTTGACCAAGATGGTCACCTGGCGGACCAGGGTGCCGCCGGGTCCCACCTCGTCGGTGGCGGCGATGGACTCCACCGTTCCGCTCACCGTCTCGGCGGTGCCGTTCACGGTGACGGTCGCGGCCTGGCCCACATAGAAGCCCGATGCATCGGCGGAGTGGAAGGGCACCTTCAGCTTCATGTGGTCCCGGTCCAGCACGTCGGCGATGACGGTGCCGACGGTGACGCTGTCCCCGCGGTCCACGTGCAGCTCGGTGATCACGCCGGCGTCGTCGGCCTTCACATTGCGGTCCTTCTGATTGTCGCTCTGGGTCTTCAGCAGGTCGTTGAGGGCCAGTTGGGCGGACTGGACGTTGAGCTGGAGCTGCTCGATGTTGTTCTCCACGTCGCTGGCGTCGATGCGGAAGAGCACGTCGCCCTTGTGGACGGTCTGCCCCTCCTCAAAGGGGGCCTCCAGAATCTCGCCGCTGACCAGCGTGGTCACCTTGTAGGACTGGATGGGCTCGATGGTGCCGGTGCCCGAGACGGCCACCGTCATGTCGTGCATCGCGGCGGTGTAGGGCAGGTAGACGCTGCTGAGCGCCTGAGTTCCCGCACTCATGCAGCGGGAGAGCGCCAGCACCAGCAGCGCCGCGATCACCAAGAGGATGACCAGCCGCTTGACCCACTTCCGCTTCTTCTTCGGGGGCGTGAGCTGCGGGCTTTTCTTCCCCGGCCCCTCCGGAGGGGCGACCGTCGTTTCTGGCTTAACTTGGGTTGCTTCCATAGTGGTTTCTCCTTTTCTTTGCTATGCTTCTTCGCGGCGGACCGCCTTGGAGGCCGCGCCCCGCCGAAGGATGCCAAATACACGCATCAGACGGGCCCGCGCGCCCGCCGGATCGCCCGAGGTTCCGGCCGCTACCAGTGTACCGGCTACGGCGGAGACCAGCAAGTGGAAGATATCGGAAAGGTCGGTCTCCGTGCGCAGATCCAGTCGGGACAGGTCCACCCTGTCCCGCAGGCGAGCCAGGCTCGCCTCAGGCCCCTCCCGGTTCAGCAGGACCCCGGGCTGCATCTGCCGGTTGCAGCGGAGTATGTCCGCCATCTCGCGGTATTTCCCGTCCCCCCAGTGGGCCTGAATGTGGTCAAACAGGTCTAGGAAGGCGGCAAAGAGGTCCCCCTCCCGCTGCTCCAGCATCTCCCCCATCCGGCGCTCCAGCAGTGCGCCATAGGAGTCCATCAGGTGGCCGAACAGCTCCTCCTTGTCGGTGAAGTACATGTAAAAGCTGCCCCGCGGGATGCCGGCGGACCGGATAATCCGGTTCACCGAGGCACTCTCATAGGGAACGCGGGAGAACTCCTCCCTGGCAGCCCGAAGCAGGCGCTCCCGCTTCTCCGCCGGCAGATTGTAAAACGTCGCGCTGGGCATAGGGCACCTCCTCGCCTGACAAGCTGTCATAAGCTTAGACGACAAGTTGTCATATGTCAACGCCTCCGGCAAAAAATTCGCAGTTCGTTCATATTTTCCAGATAGGCTACCAGCATACCAGAATCCTATGTAAGACGCCATGAAGAGAAGATTAAAATTTTCTTAAATCTTACACCGTCTCTCTTCCGATCTGGCCCCTCTTCTGCTCATTTGGGACATGGCATCCTGTCGATTCTGCAACTTTTTTAGTCTCATCGTTATCACCAACAATTTGCCGTTAGTAACACAGCAAGCCCCCGCTCACCGAGCGGGGGCTTGGCTTATTTGTCTGTCGTATCCTGTTCTCCCAGCTTGTCCTCCGCACCGTCCAGTGTGCGAAATCACCCGATCCTGATCCCGATACTAGCCAGAAGATACCCTATCGCGCCCGTAATGATAGCCGCCACGACCGTCTCCCACCGCTTGGACGGCTTCTCTTTCAGGGCGTTCAGGTCCGCCGACATTGAGGACAGCCGGTCGATGATATTGCCGTACTGTGTGGTAACCGTGGCCATACCGCGCTCCAGCTCACCCAGCCGGTCATAGATTTTTTCGCGCGCAAGTGAGCTATGCTGCTTCTGTGCCTCTAACGCCCGCTCCAGTGCCTCCACGCGGGCGATGGACACACAATTTACCCCATTGATAGGGCAATCGTTTTCGGGCATACTCAGCCCTCCCTGTCGTCCTTTGGCTTGTGGTAGGTGAGGGCCTGTGCGCTGTCCCCCAGCCCTTTAGTGGTTGGGTCGGTGGTAACACCCACCAGGGCCAGCACACCAAATACGGCGGTGACCAGGGCGGTGAGCGCCTGCTGCCAGCTTCCGGCTTCGGCGGTGATGTCCACACCAAAGAGCTGTGCCATACCCACCGCAAACGCGCCGAGCACGCCGATGAGCCCCGTCCAGAACGCGGGGCTCTTCAGTCTGACTTTCCAGTTGATCATGTCATGTACCTTCCTTTCTCAACGCGAGGCCGCCCACTTGATGATGAGTGCCTGCACATTCTCGGCGGAGTAGTCCCCGCCCTTCCAGTAATCAGGGCTGTCGATAAGCCCAGCGGCAGCCAGCTTGTCCACGGCGGCATCCAGTTCGGACACACCGGTCGACTCACCCCGGCAGAGGGCCAGGAACGCCTCCCAGGCTCCGGGGGTGGCCCGGATGGTCTTGGGGCAGTCCTTGCCGTTCCAGTGGTTGTGCTGCACCACGTGGTCGATGTGGATGCCGTGCTCCTCCATGAGCAGCCTCACCAGCGCGGCCGCGTTGGCCTTGGCCGCCTCGAAGTCCCCTCCCGCGTTGACGCAGATCTCGACGCCGATGCTGGTGGCATTGCCCGGCCCGCTCTTGCCGTCCCCGGCGTGGTAGGCCGTCTCGGCGTCTGGCAGGTTTTGGACAATGGCGTGGTCGTCCACGCTGTAATGCCAGCTCACCAGGTCGCGCTCCCCGGCATCGCTGTCCAGGTAGGCAGCGTGGGCCGCGGCGTCGGCGCCCTTGGCCGCGTTGCCGGTCTCGTGGATGGTGATGTACTTGCAGGGATTGCTGCCTCCGGGCCGATTATCCGCCCCTGGGGCGATAAGGTGCGTCTGGATGGCGAGGCCCGTGTCCGTGACCCGCTGGGGGCCCTCCACGGCCTCCAGATAGGCCAGGGACACCCAGCCCTTATTCGTCCTGCCCCAGCCGTCCCGCTCCTCCAGCACGTCCACCACCGTGCCCATGGGGTACGCCCCCACCTTGCCGTAACCGGTGCCGGGGCCGCTTCGGATGTTGACGCCGATGCTGGGCGTCACGATGTACTTGCTCATAGGCTTGTCCTCCTGTTCCGGCGGCTCCTGGCCGTCCTGTTTTGTCCAGATACACAGATAGCCCTTGACCCGCTTACCGTTGCTGATACGCTGGCCGTCCCCAAAGTCGCAGTTAGAGGAGCTGCCCGCGTCGAGGCCCAGGGCCCGCAGGTTGGCCGCCTGGTCGTACCGGCAGCCGATGCTCACCAGCTCGTCCCGCAGCGCCTCGGGGGTCTTGGCATCGCGGGTACCGTCGCCGGAGCAGTACAGGATCACCCGTGCCCCGGCCAGCAGGACAGCGGAGCGCCCCCGTGTGCCCCCGTACTCCGGGGAGTAGCTGAGGGCCTTACCCGGCCCCCTGGTGGGCGTCAGCAGCTCCACGCCGCTGAGGTAGGAAGCCCCGCCGTTGTCGGGTAAGATGTCCAGGCGGATGTCGGCGCCCTTGTCCCAGGTCAGCCCCCAGCCGTTCCAGCCGGCGGCCGCTTTGACTGTGCCGTCGATCTTGAGATTGCCCACCGGGCGGCCCGTGATCGTGTCGTAAAACCAGGAATTGAGAATGTACTGGCACCCGCAGGCGGCCTTGACCTGCTCCATAGACCGCCCCCCGGCCTCCACCAGGGCGGCGCGGGTGATGTCCGCCCTGGGGATGACTGCTATGTATTTACTCATGGCCCTCCTGCTCCTTTTCCCACTCCTCGCGGGCCGGGCCAGAGATGGGACCGGGATCGGCGGCACTCTCCACCAGCTTCGCCATGGCGGCGCAGTTGCGGGGATTCTCGTTCCACAGCTCCACCAGCGCCTTATAGTTGTCCTGGCATACCCGGTGCCAGACGTTGACGGCGGAGGTCACACCCCCGTGCTCCAGGGCCTCATACTGGGGCTTGAGGGCCGCCCAGTCGGGCAGATACTCCGGGTCGAGCCCCGTCATGATGTGGTCTACCTCCCGCCCGTGTCGGATGTTGTTGAGCAGCATGGAGCGCCCCACACCCGCATCCACATCATTGGCGTTGGCCAACGCGAAGGAGGCCGGGGTCAGCTTGGCAAAGTTCAGTTCGGTGATCATGTTCATTCGTCCTTTCTTATTTACGGCCTTTGGCCGGTTTAAACGGTTTCGGTGGCGGGTTCGTAGGTATCTCCAATGTACTGCTGATACTCTTCTTGTGTGATGACGCCATCGGCCACGTCGGCCCGCGCCAGGGTGCGTACGTCCTCCTTTACGGGGTCAAGGACGCTTTCAAAGGTGCGTGCCCCCCGTTTGATGCTGCGCCAGTAGCTGTGTGCGATTGCTTTTACTGCCATTGCTTTCAACCTCCTAGCATTTCATATATATCCAGCAACGCATCGTCCTGCTGTGCGTTGATAGATTCCTGTTCGGCCCGGCTCTCAAAGAGCGCGATAGCGGTTTCATCAGTCTGCGCCAGAGCTTCCTCCAGGGCCGCCACTCGTTCTTCTACAGATGGCGGCTCAGGTTCCGGCTCCGGCTCAGGGGGCCGCTCGGTGGGAGTGATGCCCACCAGTACCCCCTCCTCAATCTGGAGGTCACACCAGCCATAGGTCGCCCACACGGCGGCCTCCAGGTGGACGGGCACCTCTATGTAGCCCTCCACCCAGCAGGCGCGCCGGTGGCTCTGGCTCTGGATCGGGTGCTGGCCGCTTTCCAGAGGTTCTATTTGGATGATGGTCATAGCTTCTACCTCCGTTTTAGCCAAATGCGACAAAGTGATATTTCTCGTTAGGGTTTGTAGCGTTGTTGGGTATATAAAACCCTGTATCAGTTATCGTTATACCATCTTTATTTGACACGTCATTTTTGTTCCAACGCCATGATAATCCTGGTAATGCTGCATATCTTGCGACTGAATTATCTTCGCTTAAAGCAACAATATATTGCGGCTTAAACCCAAGTTCTATATTGTTTATTGGGTCGCTTGTTGTTGGTTGCCGTCCAACAAAAACTCCCGTAGCCATTTTGGTGTTTTGGGGTCTATCCCTCCCCCATACCTGGAGCACCCCGGCCAGCACGCCAGCGCCGTACACACCGGGGCTGGTGATGACCTGTCCCTCCGTCACCCAGTCCGCCGCCACGGTGCCGGAGTAGATGACCTCGATACTCTGTCCGGCTGTGCCGCTCTTGAGGGCGATGGCGTCCTGGCTACCGTCGATAAAGCTGCCCGCAATCTGGTTGCCGGAGACGGTCAGAATGGTGGTGGTGCCGTAGTTTCCGCTCCCTGCGCTTCGGTATGCAACAATCATCCGGTCATTGGAGATGCGTGCTGTACTTATATAGTTTGCATATCCAACTGGAGAAAACGAATATGGCTCAGAAATTGAAACTTTCTCGCCGTCCCACCTGATTACTGCCGCATCTGTATGGTTTTTCCCGAAATATGTGCCGACTGCGAAGTTATCAAACGAGGTTAATGTGAGCCTAGTATCGCTATAAGTGTTCGTATCATACTTTTCTTGTCCAAGAACGGATAAATTGTCATTTAGGATATAAACTATGGTATGAAAAACCACATATATTACCGATCCAACGCTCGCACAGCTCGTCCCGTTGACGTCCGAAGGAACGATTGTCACCACGCTCCCCCACGTCACCACGTTGGAACTGTCGATGGTGGCGATGACGGCTTTGCCTTTGTTGCCGTCATTTACGTCGTTAAAGCATACGCATACCCGTTTCTTCCCATCAGAATCCGGAAGGCGGGCAGCGGACATCACACCGGGCCTCCCAACGCCGTCTGGATGCGTCCAAGCCCCCTTTGTTATTGTGCTTCCGCTTATGGATAGAATACTCCCCGATGGATAGTTGTTGCTTCCGTTGCATGTTACGACAAAAGCCTGGTTTTCAGAAAAAGGAACTATGCAGATATCGCAATTCCATCCACTTTGGAGTGCCATAAGGGTGTATCTGCTCCCTAGATTGATACTTTCCCCGCTGACGGTTCCCACCGATAAAAAGACATTTTGGGATGAAGCGAAGCCCACAACAAACTGCGTATCGCTCAGGCGGGCAAGTGCAAGTGAAGATATCGTATCCCCATTAAAATAAACCGTTTCACTTACATTTTTCCCGGTTTTCTTGCTTATAAGGTGAGCATCGTGGTTATTTCCACTACTGGCGGCCTCTGCAACAACTGCATATTCCGAATTTAAATCGCATGCGGCCATACAGTCTACTGCACCCGCATTCACCACCGTCTCCACATTTGCCACCGGCGTGGCGCTCTTCTGCACTTTCCCTTCCACCACATCCACTACGTCGCCCGCTTGGATGCTCTGGCCGGAGGCGACCGGGTAGCTGCGTATCACATTCCGTCCAATCACAGGCCCTGCAACGCTGCTACCATCCGGCATAAATACCGCTTCGGCCAGCGTCTGCGGGAAGATGTCGCACTCCTTACCCTGCATCCGCTCCACCCGGTACGGGGCAACAGGCAGCGCTAGGGGCGTCTTGGTGTATGTCCAGCTCCGGGTCTGATTCACGATGCCGCTGGCCGCCTGCACGCTGGCCTTGATGGTGATTCCCCCTGTACCAGGGTCGAGCATGGACACGGGTATGGTGATCAGTTGGCCGCTGGTAGGTGTTAGCGTGCGCTCATGTCCATTGATAATTTCCGTCACTGTAATCTGGTTCCCCGGGTCAGAGGTCACGGAGTACGCCACTGGCGCTGTAATAGTACCAAGATTGCCGTCTGTACCGGAGATCACGAGGGCGGACGTGGGGATAATGCTCACCGTGTTGGATACCATGGGGGTGCTGTATACGCCAGAGATACCGGCGGATACACGATACTGCACGCTTGCCCATCCGGGCTGTATTGTATCGGCGTAGGCCAACTCCGCCCCCTCATATACCTGCGTCCAGCCTCCGGAATCCACCCTGCGCTCCAGTTTGTAGCTTTCCGCTCTGCCTGCTGCCTCCCAGAAAATATCGACCGACTGGCCAGTCATGGCGGCGCCTGGAACCGTGATGGACTGCACACTGGGAACCACATACTTAAATACATAATAGTAGCTTCCGCTAATTCCGTCTTTTGGATAGGTATTTTCGGATTCACTGGTCACATCTTCAATGTACACGCCCTTCTCTTTTATGGTCTTGACACCATAATAGACTGGATAGAAGATTTTCCCAGAGAGTGTATCAGGTATTCTATACGCCAACTTACCAGAGCTCGAAATCCAGCCTGCTGTTTTGTTAATTCCGTACGCTTCTTCCGCGTAATACACACCGTCTCCGGCCATGGCTCCATCAATGGCATATGGGTATTGAGCTGCGTCATTCTCCCTACTCATTTCAAGTGCGTTATTGAGGGTATATTCCCCACTCACAGCGCTAAAGGAATAGCTCTTACCAACCCAAAAATTATTGATATCCCCTTGTTTAGGGGCATGCGCAGAGTGATCTTCCTCATATTTGACATTCAAGTTGTATTTTCCCCAGACATAGACCTGTGCCATTACCCCTCACCTCCTGTTCCTGTATAATCCGCCAGAATCAGGCCATAGAGCGTATTTGCCTTCCGGGAGGCCGGAGGCACCGCCTCCTCCACCTCATAGACTCCGCCGATATCAGGGAGCTGCTCACCTGGCACCTTGCCATCGGGCCCCAGCGTCGCCACCCCATTGGGCGCGCCCTTCTCGGAGGACTTGACGTACCCGGACAGGTCGATGCCCGCCATCGCCTCCTCCAGCTCCTCGTGGGTTACCCAGACGCCCGCCGGATACTCCAGCGAGACCGCCACCTCTCCGGTGACGCCGACGGCCACGGGGAAGCGGTGTACGTCCAGGCCCTCGGCGATGGGCGGCACCGGCTGGGCCCGGTCCCCCAGGGCGGCGTAGTAGAGCAGGGTGGGCGCGTCGTCGCCCACCTTGGCCATGATGCCGAACTCGGAGAGTGTGAAGCCCTCCTCCAGCCCGCCGCCCATGTCGTTGCGGTACTCCACCAGCATGGAGAGCTGCCCGCCGGCCACCTCGGGCTGGGTGCTGGTGGCCTGGGCCACCGGATCGAGCAGGGCGGTGAGGGCCTTGGCCGCCGCCGCGCTCTCCACCGTGCCCTTGCCCACCCACACCTCGGTGATCGTCAGCCCCTCGCCCGCCGACGCCCGGGCCAGCAGGCCCTCGCCGGCGGTAGTAATGATAAATCCGTACATGCTATTCCTCCTCCATGGGCGGCAGCGTGACCGCCTGAATGCTCCAGAGCCCGCCGCCCACCCGCAGGGCGGCCAGGAGCTGGGCCAGCTCGTAGGTGAACCAGTAATCCAGGTGCGCCGGCTTAATCTCGTTGACTGCGGACTCAATCCCGCTCACATCCGACGGCACGGCGGCCAGATCGGACAGGACGATCTCGAATTGATACTCCGCCGGGTGCTCGATGACCGAAATCTGGGACGGCTCGAAGCCAAAGGAGGCCACCACGCTGCGCAGCATCTCCGCCGTGGTGGCGCCCTGGCCCCGGAGCTTGGCCTTGATGCGGCTCCTCCGGTAGCTGTAGGGCCGAGTGCGGTCGGAGGGCAGCCCCACCCACTGCTCCCACAGGTCCAGCCCCCAGGTGGCGGTGTCCACCCAGAGCTGGGCCAATGTGTCCGACTCGGACACGCGCAGCGCCCCGGCCTGCTCCCCCAGCACCCGCTCCAGCTCGGACACCTGTGGGCTGTCCTGGTAGTAGCGCGGCAGGCGGAACACCAGATTGCTCATGTCACGCTCACCTCCCCCAGTACAGGGATCTCCCCGGCCTGTATGGTCACGTCGGCGGTGCCGCCGTTGACGGTGAGGGAGGCGAAGTTCTCCACCCCCTCCACATTGAGCAGCAGGGCCAGCACCCGGTTATAGAGCAGCGTGTAGGGCTGGTCGTCGGCGGGCTTGTAGTACACCGCGCCGTACTTGCCCTCAATGAGGGTGTGCAGATAGCCCGCCAGTGCCGCCCGGAAGGCGTCCTGAACGGCTCCGGCCCCGGCTCCGCCGGTGAGGGAGACCTGGGCGGCCACGGTCACCTCCCGCTCCCCGGCCGCCGTCACCGTCACCGCCGCGCCGATGGGCCGCTCCTCCTCGATGTGGGCTGTCACGGCCTCCACAATCTCCTCCGAGGGCGCCCGGTCGTTGCTGTCCACCAGCGTGACGCCCACCGTCCCCGGTCCGCCGGGCAGCTCCACCACCTTGGCGCTGCCCACCCCGGCCACCTCCATGGCCCACTGCCGGTATTGATAGCCGTTGCCGCTGGTGGGGGGCCGCTGCACCCGCTCCCGGACGCGGGCCAGCAGGGCGGCGTCGCTCTCGGCGTCCGTGCCGCCGGCCGCCGCCTCGCTGTGATAGTCTGTCAGGCCCGTCAGGTTGACGTACATCCGGTCGATGGCCCCGGCCTCCACGTTGTAGGCGCTGCCCGCCTCTGCGGCCTCCAGGCGGCCCCGGCCCGTCCCCTCCGGCCCCAGCGCCACCGCGGCCATCAGGGCATAGGACAGCCCTCCGGCCGTCAGGAATGCGGTGCCCTGGGGGATCACCAGCCCCGGGGCGCCGTTGAAATCAATGTCACAGTAGGCCCTTGTCCCCTCCCGGCGGACGATGTTGTAATACTGCCCGCCCACCAGGTCGATATAGCCGCCGCTGGAGGCGTCGGGGAACAGCATGGAGGGGACGCCCTCCAGCGTCCGGTACGCCTCGCTGAGCTGCTCGGATACCGGCCCGGCCACGCCGTCGGCAAAGCCGCCCGCCATGGCGCTCAGCCCCTGGCTCTGCCGGATGGCCGCCAGGATCTCCGCCTTGATGGCCTCCGGTGTCTTGTCCTCATACATGTATACTCGCCTCCCCGTATACCGTGGTCAGGCTCACCCGCATCCGCAGAGTGGAGCCGTCGAAGCCCACCACCTCAGCCGCGGCCCCGGTGATGTAGGGGCAGACGGTCAGCGCCTCCCGCACATACCGTACCGCCTCGCTCAGCCGGGTGTCCGCCCGGTAGGGCTGGCCCACCAGGCTCTCCAGCTCGCACCCGTAGTCCCAGGAGAAGGGGCTCCAGCGGTACCGCTCCGTGTGCAGCGCCCGCCAGGCCCAGCCCTTGACTGCCTCCAGCCCGGACGCCAGGACCGGCTCCCCGCCGGAGAAGCGCGGCACGCCCTTGTCGTAGTCCATGTCTACGTCCCAATAGAGGGGCAGCGCCTGGGCCGTCCCCTCTGGAGCAGTCGTCTGGAAAATGGGAAAGAGCTGCCTCATGAGAACACCGCCTTTTGCAGAATGTAGTAATCCTGTCCGTCCGCCGTCACCAGCACCAGCAGCCGGTCACCCGCCCGCAGGAGCTCGTCGCCGCCAGTGTCCTCCGTCCAGGCGTAGTCCAGCCCGGGCGGCACGTGGAGCTCCGTCTGGTCCAGAGTGAGCCCTCCGCATACCACCCGCAGCGTCCCCTGCCCGGCCTGCTGCACCTGCCCAAACAGCCAGCCGCCGGGGGCCTGCCCCCGCTCCGCCGGTCGGAGCAGCTCCGTCAGCCCCGCATATACGTCGTCCATGGATGCCTCCTTGCGTGATTTCTTCTTGACAAATAGTATTATATATGATACTATATAAACAAATGAGGGGGAAAAGAGATGGAGCTAAAACTGAAAAAGCAGCCGCAGAAATACCTGGCCAGTGTGGACGCCCCGACCCGTAAAAAGCTCTATCGGGCGCTGGACAGCCTGTCCAGGCTGGAGGGCGATATCGTCCCGCTCAAGGGATATGCGAACCGATACCGCTATAAGATCCTGCATTACCGCATAACCTTTGAATGGGTCAAAGGTGAAATTGTCATCACCGTTATTGAGATCAATACCCGTACCAATATCAAGTATTAAGGAGGGTTCCTTATGAATCAATCTCTATCTCCGGCCGAACTGGAACAGCGGTTTGCCGAGATCAACGCGCGGGAGCCGGAGGAGCTGACGGCCGAGGAGGCCGCCGCCCTGGCCGAAGCCGAGGCCATGGACGACGGCAGCTCCGTCTCCCTGGACGCCTTCAAGGCGGAGCTGGAGGGGTACAGCGGGAAACTGGTGCTCCGGATTCCCCGCAGCCTCCACAAGCACCTGAAGGAGGAGGCGGAGATCGAGGGCGTCAGCCTCAATCAGTATATGCTCTACAAACTCTCCCGCTGAGCTGCGCATCCGCTCAGATTCACCCAAGCCGCCCCGGCCGGGGCGGCTTTTTTATACCTCCTGCCCCGCCTCCACCTCGTTGGTGAGGCTGCGGAAGTTGAGGGACAGGCGGCAGAAATACTGCCCGTTTTTCCAGGTGTGGGTGTCGCTGTCAATCCAGCACAGCCCGGTCACGCCGGTGGTGTTGGCCCGCAGCAGCACCGCGCTGCCGGAGATCAGCTCCGGGTCACCCAGGCACTCCACGGTCATGGTCTGCTGGAGGCCGTTGTCCTCCAGGTACGCCTGGGCCTCCGCCCCGGCGTCCTCGCCGTCCCGCTGGGTGAGAATGTGCTGGAACTGCCCGTACAGGGCGGCGCTCTCCGCGTCGGACACGGTGCGCACCCGCGCGCCTGTCTGGCTGTAGATCTCCACCGTGTTCCTCAGCTTGGAGATGTCCTCCGTCACCCGCAGGCTCTGGAGGTTCTTCCCCGGCGCAAGCTCCAGGGCGGCGGCCTCTGGTTTTTCCACCACCTCCAGCTCCCCCAGGCCGTTGAAGCGGGAGAGGTAGCGCCGCCCGTTCTGCCGGGCGGCCAGGGTGTAGAGCCCGTCCACAATCTTGTCCAGGGCCACCCCCGGGTATTTCCGGCTCACCGCCGTCCCGGTGGCCGCCAGGGCGGCCACCGGAATCCCGAAGTCTCCGCAGAGGGCCCGTACGGCCTCCTCGGGGGCCGCGCCCCGGAAGGTGTACCAGCCCTCGTTGTTGGCCAGGAAGCGCCCCCGGTCCAGGGCCGTCAGGGTGGTCGTCACCCCCTCGGTGGCCTTCTCCCGGGTGACGATATTCCCCCGGAACCGGGTGCGCGCCCCGGCCCACAGCCGCAGCTCATTGCCCAGCTCGCAGGGCAGCTCGGGCAGGCTCCCGTCGTTGGGCGTGGCCATGACGGCCTCCACGGAGCGGGACACCCGCTTGATGCTGCCCGACCAGGTGAGGGTGCTCACCCGCTCCGTCACGTCCCAGGTCTCCCCCTGGGGGCTGACGATCACCACCTGGTACTCTGCCATAGGCCACCTCCCGACGCGATTTTATCCAGCTCCAGATCCGCCAGGCTCTTCACCGTGTTCTCCGGCACCCAGGGCACAAGGCGCGCCGTTCCGCTCTCCTCTTCTTTCACCTCCCGCACCTTGGTGGCGGCCGCGATCTTCGCCGACGGCGGCCTGGCCGCGGCCGCCGGGAGCTGGGCCAGCGGCGGGATGGTGAGCACCTGACCGGGGCGGATCAGGTTGGCGTTGGCGATGCCGTTGGCGGCGGCCAGCCGCCAGGCCAGGGAGCCGTCCCCATAGTACCGGCGGCAGATGCCCCACAGGGTGTCGCCGCTGGCCACCGTGCAGGTCTTGGCCGTGGCCGTGCCGGTGGCGCTGTCCCGGCTGGCCGCCGTCCCCGCGCCGGAGGCGGACGGCTCCGCGGGCAGCACCGGCGTCTCCGGCCGGGTGTACTGGCGCAGGGTGATGTCGGCGTACAGGTCGTTGGTGCCGTCCTGCTCCCGGTAGGTCACCCCCTCCAGCAGCACCGCGGCGTTGACCGGCGTGCCGCTGACCATCCAGCGCACCACCGTCCCCTTGTCCACCCACCGCTCCAGCTGCTCCAGGTAGAGCCAGGGGTTGGTGCCCGCCCCCGGCGACAAAAACGGGTACGCCTGGGCGGGCAGGAGGCAGTCGTGCAGGGTGGTGCTCCCCATCCTTTTCCCGCCAAAGAAGTTGAGATCCCCCAGTTGGTCCACCGTCACCGTCTCGATGGCGGCCTCATGGGCCCACTGGTAGCCGGCCGGGGTCACCGGGAGTACCAGCTCCACGCCGGCGGCCTCCTCCAGGAAGGTAATCAGCCGCAGCACTACCGCACCCCTCCCATCTGTGCCAGCCGGAGCCTCCAGTAGAGCGCCTCCGCAATGGCGTCGATGTCGCTCTCCTGGCGCACCTCGAAGGTATTTCCGGTGATGGTCACCTGCGCCCCGCCGCCCTGGTCGGCCTGCCGGGCCTCCCGGGCAGTGAGCACCCGCTCCCCCTCGTGGAGCAGGGCGGCGTACCCGTCGTAGGGCACCCGCTCCAGCCCGGCGGCGTGCGAACGCCATACGCCGTCCTCGTCGTAGTAGCCGCCCCGCCGCCAGTTGCCGTACCGCCGCTCCTCCACGGACAGTCCGGTGGTAGTCTCCGACCCGGTCCCCACCAGTGCCGATGCCATTCCCGCCGCCAGACCCTTGCTGTACTCCTGGCTCTTGCGGTATCCGGCGTCCCAATACGCCTGATTGGAGCTGGCGTCGTCCCGGATTGCTGCCGCCAGGGCCAGCTCCGACTCCAGCGCCAGTTGTGCCCCCTCTGATGCGTTGTACTCGTTCATGCCCTGCACCTTGGCCTGCATGATCAGCCGTCCCATCTCGGCGGCGTCTCCCTCAGCCTGGGCCTGCTGGTACTCGTCGGTTTCCATCATGGCCTCCACGGCCTCCCGCTGGTACTGCTCCTTCGTGTTCTCCAGCTCGGCCTGCCAGGCGCCGATGGCCCGGTTGGCCTCGTCCATGACGCCGCTGTTCAGCCAGTCCATCTGAGCCTGGATGCCCTCTTTCCGCTTCTCATTGTAGCCCTCGCCGTAGGCCGCCTCTGCGTTGGCCTCCGCGTCGGCCAGGTTGTCCACCATGCCCTCATAGGTGCCCGCCATCTGCTCCGACAGGCCGCCGTACTGCTCCTGCATGTAGGCGAGGATCTCCTCCACAGCCTCGGAGCCCCTGATCTCCCCGCGGGTCACCTTCTCCGCCACCGCGGCGGCGTCGCCCCACTTGCTCAGGGCCTCGTATACGTCGATGCCCCGCTCGGAGAAGTAGTTGAGGTATTCCTGGGTGGTCTTGTCCGTCAGCTTCATGCGGCTCAGGCCCGCAATGAGCACCGCGTTGTCGCTCTCGTTGAGGGAGAGGGCGGCGGACGCATCCGACAGAGTGGTGAGGATATCCAGGGACTTGTCCGCCCCGAAGGGCTTGACCAGGCTCTTGGCGTACCCCGTGATCTCGTCGTAGGTGTAGTTGGTCATGGCGGCCATGTCCTGCACGTCGGCCAGAAAGGCCGCCGCTTCCTCCTCCGAGCCCAGCAGGGTGGTAAAGGCCATCTGCTTTTGTTCCCGCCCGCCCGCAATGGAGGAACCGGAGGTGACGGCCTCCTTCTGGGCGGAGAGCTGCCCCTCCGCCGCCTCTTGCACGTAGTTTTTGAACGCCTGGTCCTTTGATTCAAAGATCTCCGCGCCGCCTGAGACCGCACCTGCCAGGGCCCCCACAACAGCGCCCACCGCGATTCCGGGCGCGCCCAATACCGCACCCATGGAGCCTCCGGAAACCGCCCCGGACAGGATCGAGGAGGCCATACGCGCCTCCGGCTCCCCGATCGCGCTGCTCAGGAAAGCATCCCCCACCTTCCCCAGCGCGTCGCTCCAAAGGCTTCCGACCCCGGCCGCCATCAGCCCCTTTGCCAGTCCGCCCAGTCCTGTGCCGCTCTTTTCGCCTCCCGCCCGGTTGTCGGCCTTGCTGATGGCGGAAGCCGCGTTCCGTGCCTGCTTGTAGAGGTCTTGATAGGCCGCGCTGTTCTCCTTGATGGCAGCCTCGGTGTCGCTGAGCTCCCGCCGCAGCCTGGCCTGCTCGTCAATGGCGTCGTCCAGCGCGCCCTTGCTGGTCTCGTCCTTCAGCTTGCGGTAGCTCTTCTGGGCCTCCCTGACCTTTACATCCGTCTCGGCGATCGCCTTTTTCAGATCTGCGGAGTGGCCGACCAGCTCGGTCTGTGCCTTGTCATACGCCTTCAGGCTGGCCTCCAGCTCGTCCAGGCTCTTGTCAAACGCCCTGCTGCTCCCGGCAATGCTTTTCAGCGTTGGGCTTACCCGGTCGTACAGGGTCATGACAATGCCCACTTCTTCCGCCATATCCTCACCTCCTGTTGACTTTCCTGCCTGGTATGCTATAATCGAACTGCAAATAGAAAGGGGGAGGGCTTCCATGACGCCGGAGGAACGCCGCGCGCAGCTTGCAGCAGAGCTTGACACCCTTTTGGACGCCGTTGTATCCATTGGCCCCCACTCCCAGCGGGATGCCGACGCAGGCGCGCCGGAGGGCGCTTTCCTCGCCGAGCTGGAGCGCCAGTTGAACGAAAAGACCGCCGAGCTGGAGGCGCTCAACGCCCGCATGAATACCTTCTCCTACCGGTTCCGGGCGACCAGCCGCGGCCTGCTGTGGCTGGTCTGGCTGGCTGCGGCAGGCATGCTCGTATTCTCCTTCACCCTTGCCCCTTTCCTTGGCCCTGGATACCAGGCCGTCTTTCTGCCCCTCGCCCTGGCCTGTATCGCGTGGGCCGTGTGGGCCAGCATCCCGCCCAAGGTATAGCCCCTCCGCCGCCCCCTTCCGGGGGCGGCGTTTTCGTTTGTGTCCACGCCTCTCCGTGTCACACTCCGGGTTGGCTCCACGGCCGTAGGGGCCGATGCCCCAGGGCGGTCTCTCTTGCCCCCTTGGGGCAATTCACCTTCTGCCCACATCGGCCCGCGTTCCCACTTCCTGTCACACTTCGCGCTTCTCACTGTCACGCTGCGGGTTGGGCGCACGACCGTAGGGGCGGCCCTTGTGGCCGCCCGCCGTTCTACCTGGGTTCCCTCCCCTCTTCCACCTCATGGAGGGCGAACGCCAGAGTCAGGTCCCGGCCTCCCTGGCCCATGCCGTAGTACATCTCCGGTGTCCAGTGATGCTTGTGGAACAGGTAGTACGCCAGCTCCAGCTCTGTGTCGCCGCCCTCCGTCAGGCGTTTTTTACTTCATCAATGGTGATGCGGCGGAACCCGCACAGCCGCTCCACCGCCCGGCTGAGATCCTCGATCTCTCCGGGCAGCAGCATGGCCTTCACCGTCTCGGCCGGGGTGGCTCCGCCGTACTTCTCCTTCAGCTCCTTCGCCTTCAGGTCGGGTTCCACGCAGCCGGCCAGCAGGATATCCAGCCCCGGGTCGCCCGCTACCGAATCCCGGATGCTTTTTACCTTTCCGTAGGGCAGCGCCCTCAGCTTGAATACCACGTCCGTGCCCAGCGCCTCGCTCAGCCGCTTGACGCGGTACTCCGCCGTGGGCAGCTCCTTCTGCACATTGGGCAGCTCCGGCCGAAGCAGAAGCGCCAACAAATCCGTCATACTTCTTCTCCTTTCTTCCTGTCACGCTCCGCGCCCTCCGCGACGGGCAACTGCTCACCCCTCCGGGAAAAACACCTTGCGCCTGCGGCGCAACTGCTTTTTCATCTGCGGGCTTCGCTGTTCCCCTGCTCCCGGGCGCTCCGCGCTTCTCATTGTCACGCTGCGGGTCGGGCGCACCGCCGTAGGGGCGGCCCTTGTGGCCGCCCGCCGTTCTAGCCGGGTTCCCTCCTCGCGGCATAGCCGCTGTGGCCTCCGCTGCCAAAGCGCCGCTGGCGCTTTGGCTTAACGCTGCGGCGCTCCGGGCTGCGCCCGTCGCCTGTTTTTTCGTCTCCATGTCCTCTTAGCTCCCCTGTGCGCCTACCCTCCGCGCTTCTCACTGCACCTCGATCTGGTCCAGATACTCATAGTCGCTGAAGGTGAAGGGGGCGGTCACCGAGCCCACGGCGGCGGCCTGCCAGTCGGCCAGGGTCAGGTCGTCGAAGCTGACATCATAGAGGGCTACCCGCTCCGCGCCGTAGCTGTCCGGGTCCCGCAGCTTGGAGATCACCGTGAAGCGCCGGTCCACGCCGCGCTTGATGCCCTCCATCCTCTGGGCAAAGCCGGAGTCCACCTTGTGCAGCGTCAGGCTCCCGGTGCCGCTGGCGCTCATGGCCTTGTGGGTGGTCATGAACCGGCCGCACAGGTTGACGGTCTCCTTGTTCAGCGCCACCTTGGCCTGGCAGGCGGAGACCTCCGCCACCTTCTCCCCGTCGATCCACAGCTCGCCCCAGGTGCCCGAAATGACCCGCCTGGCGCTGTCAATGGTTCTTGCCATGTCTATCCCTCCTTACAGGTTGTCCACGGAGAGCTGGAAGTCCTCCATGGCGTCGACGAAGCGGCCGCCCACCCGGACAAAGACCCAGCTCCCGGTCTGATACTCCCTGATTTCCTGCGCGGTCATATCCGCCGTCTCAATGCCCTGGGAGCGCATCCACTTTTCTTGAGCCTCCACGTCGATCTCCGCCCAGCTCTCCCCGGAGGAGAGCACCCCCTGGCCCTCCAGCTCGGCCAGGAAGGTCTGGATGGCGGTCACCAGGACGCACTTATTGTCGTAGGTGTTGGCGTACCGGCCCACATACTGGTCCTGGATGGTGGTGCGCAGATAGTAGGTGAGGAGATCCATTCCCTCCACGATCTTGATCTTGCTCCAGTCCGCCTTCCCCGTGGCGGGGATGGTGGTCAGGGAGTTGACGCCCCGGGCGATCTTGGCCTTGACGCCGTCGTGGATCAGGATTAGCTTGCCCGCTTTGATGGCCGCCTCCTGTTCCTGTGTGGAGCGGGGCGTCACGGCGGTCAGCTCCGTCAGGGGGGCGTAGGTGGCCGACATGCCCGCGGGGATGCCCGCCAGCACACCCGCGATCCGGCTGGCGTACTGCCCCGCGGTGTAGGTGGCCGCCCCCTCCGCAATGGCCCCGTCGGTCTCGGCGAAGTCGATAATCCCCATGTCGTCCGGGGCCTTGGCGGCGTTGGGCTCCACCAGCTTCTCGGTGAAGTAGGCCGCCCTCCGGTCCTTGACCCACTTCTCCAGCGCCGTCAGCTCGGCGGCCGTCGCGTCGGGCGGCCCGGCCAGGTAGTCCAGCGTCAGCCCCTCAATGCTCTTGAGCCCCGCCTCCAGGGCGGTGGTGTCCTCCGTGCCCGTGGCGATGACCACCGCCACCACCTTGCTGGGGCCGCCCCGGTCGCTGCCGGTGAACGCCCTCCTGATGTAATTCTGGTTTTCCTGCCCCAGCTCAGTGGGGATCAGCGCCGCGCTGGAAAGCTGGTGGACGCCCTGGGCCTTGGCATCCCGTACAAATACGCCCACATAGCCCTTCTTGCTCCGGTTGGCCGCCTGCTGGGCGGCCGCCTGGAAGGTAATCGTCAGGCTGGGCAGCCCGATTGTCGTCGCCATCGTATCATCCTCTCTTGCGTCAAAGCGCAGTTCGTTCGATTGCAAAGTGCTCCATCTTGGGGGTGTCCGCCGCCTCCGGGTCCTGATAGCCCGGCCGGGCATCCATCCACTGGAATACGGCGCTCACCTCGGCAAAGTCCGGGTTCCCAAGTCCACGGTTTGCCTGCACCGTCAGGGCCCGGTCCTCCACCTGGAAAAAACCTTGGGCAAACAGGCCCATCACTGTGTCCTGCCGCTGGTTCAGCGCCTTCCGGCTGCTGTCATGGTAGGCGTCCGCCTCCACATAGCAGGTGACCAGAAGGGTCACGCTGCGGCGTACCAGTCCGATGTTGACATCGGATTGCTCCGCCTTCTGGCACTCCAGGGTAAAGGAGGGCCGCCGGAAGTCCTTGGGAAGCTCGTCATAGTAGACCGGCTCTCCCGGATAGAGGCGCTTCAGCGCCGCCTCCACGGCGTTCATCAGCGTATTGGTTGTAAGCATCTCAATAGTCCACCTCATCCGCAATCCGGCTCAGCACCCGGTCCGCCGCTTTCAGCGCGAGCTCCAGCGCCTTCGCCTTTGTCCAGCTATAGAATTGCCGGCCCTTGACATATCCGGCGGCTGAGGCCCGCGTGACTCCGGCCCGCCCCGCCTGGTTCCACGACCGGCTGCTTCCGGCCGCCGGCCTGCGGGTGCCGTGCCCCCGCTCCAGCCACCGGGTGACCTGCTTTTTGGACACGGGCTTTCCCTTCCAGGTGTGCTGCGCTTCCCCCGCCCTGGGCTGGGCCGTCCCTTTTCCGGGAGAGAGGGCCGCATAGCCGCCCTTGCTGCCCACCCGCAGCTCCTGCCAGGTGCGCACGGTGCCCTTGGCCCCATCGGCCAGCTCCGCCGCGCCGATTTGCGCGTTGAGCTCCCTCTGGACGGCCGCGCCGGCCTCTTCCACTGCCTGCCGCCGTGCGTCCGGCACTGCCTGGAGGAGCTCCTCCCAAAAGCGGTTGAACTGCTCCAGCCGCGCCCGGTCCATGCGCGCCGTGCTGCTCACAGGTCCACCGTCCTTCCGATCTCATACTCGTTTTTAAATGCATCCAGCTCGTGGGGCGCCAGGATCTCCCACA
>ERZ1673746.260-NODE-260-length-70332-cov-327.107959_pt1 | contig 70332 bp, 79 predicted proteins | sample MGYA00580205_ERZ1673746 | MGnify/ENA primary metagenome ERZ1673746 (study PRJEB41218, sample SAMN15661771) | gut metagenome | host: Homo sapiens | place: Canada: London | collected 2015-08-20/2019-03-30 | study: EMG produced TPA metagenomics assembly of...
GCAGAGTGTGTGCGGCAAATGCATCCCGCTACGGGACAGTGACTTGCCGGACAAGCTGACGCAAATATTGTTTGACACGGCAAAAGCCCCTGTGCTGGAAGCATTTGTCACTCAAACAGACAGTTTAGACGTTTTTACAGTAGCGGCTAATAACTATGTCGAGCTTAGCAAAAAATTAGCTAGGATTAACGGGCATGCGTATATCTTTGAGAATGGTAAGTTTACGGAAAATCTAACCCTCATAGCCAGAAATGACAAATAAAGATATTGACAAGCCGCAAGAATCTGGCAGTGAGGGAATTGGAATCACTCGCATCCTTACGCAGGACGGCATGCCGCCGCGCATCATGACGCTAGGCCCAAAACGAGACACGCCCTCGCAACGGCTGGACCGGATTGACCGCCGCAAATGGCGCGGAAACTGGAAATTTGACGGCGTTTGCCCTACGTCAGGCCCGTGTACGGTCATCATTTTTGCGGATTCCGGCAAATCGTCATAGGTACACCATGTCACAATGTAACTTCCTATAATAGCAATGAGTTGCGAAGTTTCGTCGAAAGAAGTTAACAATAATATTTGACAGGACGCGCCCCGTTGCTATTATGTGGTCATCCGCAAGGGGAGAAGCCCCCGGATGCCAAACATAGAAAGACCCTGCAAAATGAGAAAATATATTAAAGACCTAATCCCACAATACCTAGATGGAGACAAGGCTCGCGGCTCTAGTCCTCTGCGCTATAGTGAGTATTACGGACGCAAAATCACGGCTATGAGCTATGAGGGAGATAACCTCTACTCTTATGATACGCTTATCGGCAAGCTAGATGCGGAAAACTACATACTGTATTTGACGGATGCCCGCTACTCCGCAACTACCACACGCCAGCTTAATGATACGGCGCAGATAGCCCTAAATTGTGGCTATAAGGTCATTATGTGCAATTCCGAAGACTTGAAAAATCTTTAACCCGTTAATATTATAAGTATTATCACCACCAAAGAAGAATTGTACGCTAAGGTTCCCGCCACGGTAGCCTCGGAAGCCATGGAAACCCTGGAAGCTTTTGACTGCGTATACATTACGCGCCAAAATGACCAATGGAGCCAGCATACGGGTATCATGCTTCAATCCACGTATGCCCCGGATGCCCTCTTGTACGAGGTCCATGCAGAGGACATGTACACCGTGAAGCAACGCAACCTTAACTACCTTAATGCTTTCCGTGAGTACCCCCACGGATTCCACGGTACCCGCGATTACCCCGTCCTGCGCTCCAAATTTGCGGATGGTCATACCGTAGTCAATTATGACGAGGACGGCACGCTCTACTGGCTCTAACCATCAAACAACTATAACCCTCAAACCAAATAAATATATGAATATCAATGAATTAGTTAAAAAAGTGAAGAGAATTGACGTATGCACCCTGCAACTAAGCAACACGGGCACCCGGTATGACGAGGTAGACGCGCTTGCCAAACTCGCAGGACAAAGTGAGCAATCCTCTTGTATTGTCACATGTGCCGCTAACACATTGCGTTTGTCGGATATTACTACGCCAATGGTAGTTTTGCCGATTGACCGTTTTAGGCGGGTGGCGGACGGCTGGATTCCCTTGCTTGTGACGGTAAGCCTGCCCGTAATGGATGCCCTGACGGATGCGGGCCTAAATGACCAACTGGACGTTTGATTTAGTCTCCCTCATATTTTAAATAACCCCCTAAACCTTAAATAGTCATGAATGATTATCAAAAAACTGTCCTGCCCTACCACCGCGCCGTTGCCAATCATGTGACGCATGGTCAAATCGGTAGGTGCCTGTACTCACTGGATTTTACTAATCCCACATATAGCCGGGAAACCATATTGACCATTGCCGGGCTAACTGACAAATGCATCCGGACGTATGACAAAGTGACGGATGCAGTTAGAGCCGTAGAGGACATGATAGCGGCTCACATGCCAAGTTACTCCCGCACGCAGAGCGATTTAACGGTACAACGCCTTGCCCCTGAACTAGTCTCTATCACCATCAAAGACTACCCGGTTGAGGACATGGAGGAAGCGGAAACGGCATTTAGAGATTTGCTAACCTATAGCAACACCATGTCACCTTTTTTCCCAATTCCCGCCTGCGCTCACGTGCAAAGGATGTACCGGGAAGGGTATTATACCATCCTGTATATTCAGGATGATACTCAAATTTAATGAGTTATGGCTTTTGTCATACAATGTTAAAAATTATTTGACAACTCCATAAAATAAATTAACATAAGGGCAGTTAAGGGGCTAACCCCCGGAACAACAAACCAAATAGAAAGATACTACACAAATAGAAAGATACTACAAAATGAACTATCAAATCAGCAACTCAAAAATCAAAATTAACCCTACGGGTCTTGTCCTAATCTACACAAAAAATTTGCCTACCAAATATTCCGGCATCCTAATCACCCGGTTGGCTAAAAAACTTTGGGACATGTACAAGGGCCTAGGCCCCTTTCATCCAGGTGCATCACCCGTAAACGTTGCCCCGCACCCGGAAACAGGAGAGCGCGCAATCTGGTTTTCGCTTTCCGGCGTGCCCTCGTCCGTACTTTTGCCTACGGTGACATATCTCCTGCACAGTCTTAAATGGAGCTATTTAAACTACGTTAAGGCGCAAATTTGGAATGACTTTGAATCTCCGGACGAAACGTTCCGCCATATCTATTGGGCGGCATCCGTGGACGTGCGGCGGAGACAACCCGAAAAGCAGGAGCTGGCACTCGCGGAACTTACCAAAAAACATTTGCCGGAAGCTTTTCCAGCCAATGAAGCCCATGTCCGTATGACTTTGGAAGACCACTTAAAACCAATCTACCCGGACATTAAAGTTTCTGTGCCAATTGGAGCGGCTGGAAAACGCTTTAACGTCCTGATTGAGAACGTTCCGGAAGAAGTTGTTTGTCAGGTGAAACACTGGCTTGAACGCGAAGGTTTTTGGTATTTTAACTGTACTGACCAACCCCTTAAATGCGGATACAAGCTGGTACGTATCGTGACAAAAAGAGAAAACCCGGTAGAATATATTTAGAACAAATGTTCCACGTGGAACAATTTTATAAATCATTAAAAATTAAAAAGATACAATATGAAAGAAACTGAAATGAAGGCCCTTGCCCGCACGGAATACGGCGAAGGCGACAAGGTAAGGTGCAATTGGTGCATGTGGACCGGACTTGTACCGCAATGGGCGGAAAACTGCCCGTGTTGCGGTCAATACGGCTTCCTCGCGGACGTAGACGAGGTGCGTAGACCCCACTACGGAACTCTCTATGTACCAGTCGAAAACGACAATGAGGACGAAGAAAGATGAACCTTGTGTCATACAACCTAAAAAATAATTTGACACTGGCACAAAATCCGGTAAAGTGAGGTCATCCGCAAGGGGGAGAGGTTCTCCCCCCGGAACCGAACCAAACAATAGAAAGACACTACAAAATGAAATACAATATCAAATCCCAAGAGCAATACATGGCCGCGCTACAGGACATTAAAGATACACTAACGGCGGGGCACGTCATCCAATATCTTAAAATCACCTATGCGGATGATGACTTTTTAGCCTTTACCCGCACAAGCGGCTTACATGACCATGGGATTGTATACTATAAGGGGCAAACCGCCTATTGCCCGCTGGACCGCATCACCAACTACACCATCATGGCAAAAATCCATGAGGCATCACTGATAGCTGGAGTTACCAGCATTGCGGTACGCTACCGCAAGACTAGCTTGCTCAAACGGGTTAATGGTGCCCCTATTAAGGTAAGCTCTGCTGATTGTGCCTTTGACCTCTTTGAGGCAGGCATTTCCGGCACGCTGGCCGTGCAGGTTGCCTGCCGGGTATCGGATGATTATCCTGTCACCCTGTATGAGATTGACGGCAAGCTCGTAACGGTGGTGCAGGATTTAATCGACAATGAGCAGTATGTCACGGTGACAAATGATGCCCTTGTCGCTGACCATATCTTACGCCACCCGTATCATGCACGGGCAAACCATAATGCGGATGCCGCGCTCGTACGAGGGCATAAGCCGCTCCTGTCAATCTCCTATCTGGAGGTGGATAAAAATGAGCGTGTTGTATATTGGTACAACCGTGCGCCTATGTCCCAATGGGGAGAAAAGGCTCATAAATTGTTCTCACTTAACGCTTTTTAAGTTTTGTCATACAACCTAAAAAATAATTTGACAATCACGGAAAACCCGCTATAGTGAGGTCATCCGCAAGGGAGAAAGGCTCTCCCTTGCGAACACTAAAACCAAAAAATAGAAAGAGACTAAACAATGAATATTAACACCACGCCCCGGGATGATAACCGCGCGCTTGCCTTTATTGCCGCCGCAAATTATCTCAAATCCACCATACCCGCAGGAGTGCGCGGTAGCGTAGACGTGCACGACTACACTTTTTACAATTACGAGTGCCCCGTAACACATGTGGAGCGTGACGAGGACGGCCAGCCGATAGCCTGCTTTGCCGTGACGAGAGAGGGAGAGATTGTTACCCTAATTAAAAAGCCAGGGGCAAGCATGCCGTCTACGGAGTTAATGCAACTAGCGATTAACAATGGCGGACGCTGGCTCTACTGTCTGGACACGTCCGTATTGCGAGATTTATATACCTCCATGGCCTTCATCCGTGTGGCGTGCACCCCATGGGATTCCGCTTTGGCCCCGGCAAATTGGGATGCTGACCGCTACGGCAAACCGTGTATTGCTTTTTATGTGGACAGAGATTTTCTCCATGAGGATGCAGTCAGGTGCCCTGGAAAGCTAATGTTCCCCACTTGGGGTGCCGCAAAAGCTTTCACCTTCCACTGCATGGAAAAATAGCCGAAGATCTAAAAAATATTAACCCTAAACAACTTAGAAAGACTAAAACAATGAAGAATATTGAACAATTTATGACTACGGAAAGCGCAGACCAGCATATAGCCGAGGTAGAGGCTATTGTCAATAAGGCCTATGAACTACACGTTCCAGCGAGGGAAACTAATACCTTTTGGGGCCTGAAAAACGACATGGTGACGGTCCAACGTAGGCATATTGCCAAATTACACGCGCACCTAGCTAACAAGTATGTGCTGGATTGGCTGACTGACAACTTGCCTAAATGGGACAATAAAATACTTAATGCCCGCTTCTTCAACGCATTACGGGCAGGCTTGCATGAATATACACATGCCCTGCAATCTCATTTCCCCGTCTTGCGATTCCTATTTTTAAGTGATTGGAAGGGGTGGAGACTGGAAGTTAGTTATCTTTATTCCGGTGGTAGGCATACATCCTATGCATCCGCAACGGCTTATGCCGTGCTGGACTTCAACAAATTTGTGCATGACAGGCGACTAGTTGTCAATAAAGACTTTATGGTTTGGCTAGATGAACTTAAAAGATATAATCAGCAGGCAATTGACAATCTCACCGAGGCTTTGTATGTAGGTGCAGGTTTGGAGACTGTGGAGCGCGTCTTTATGGCGGCGGTTAAGACTTATAATCAGTTCAATGAGTTTAAAGACCAGCTAGGCCAGATTTACCAAGACCAAATCGGGGGGGGTTGAATGGCCCTCTTATCATCCCACAGTCCCCCGCCTTTACCATTAACCATTACCTACTGAATCAGTAGGGTATACCGGAAACGGTGCTTCAATGCACCATTTCCGAAGTACCCTACAAACCTCCATCTACCATTTCATTTAAACCCCTAACCGATTAGACTAAAAGAACATGCTAGTATTTGACATTAACATTCAAGGCAAAAAACGTGATGAACTTACGCGCACCGAGTGGTTGAAAATTGCTCACCACATTAACCGCATGCAACCGCCCGTGATTGAACTCCGCCCCGGAGTAAAGGCCCCCCGCATTACCCGCCCCGCTGATTGGGCTGGTGAAGGCGTGGTCATGGTGAAACCTTTCATGCGCCCGTACTGTATTGAGCTGGAACGAGAATGTCCCCATGCATATACGGTGCGGATTCATAAGCTGAAATGGAACGGCTATGTAGTCGCCTTGCACGAAAGTACCTACTTGAATTTGGAATCAGCCATTGAATACGCTGATAAGTATCTCAAAATCATCAATCAAAATTGGGTAACCGTGACAGCCAAAATTGCGGGAGATATTGGGGCGATAGATTTCATGATGGACTCGTCCCTCAATTATGCCAAGTTCCGATTCACAACTCCAAACGAAGCCGCCATGGATAAGCGCAATGCTATCCGTGCACGCCGCGCCCTGGAAGCCGCCTTCCTCCCCTGCCTAGTTAAGTTCAGCACTAATATCTGGCGGTCAGATAAGGGCGTGGAAGAAGTGAAAGTCGTATTCCGTTAAAATTAGAACCAAAGACAACGCTACAAACCAATGAGAGAAAACATTATGAACCTTCGCAACGGCATGCTGAAACACATTGCCCGCGCGGATAGATTCCACACCGTGTGGAGCCTATTGGAAGACCTTAGCAATCTTCTCACTATTAGCTTTTTGCTTCTGACGGCAATTCTAAAGGTATCCGTACTCTTCACGGGCAATACCTTGTTGACTATCCCTGCCTGGATTAGCATTTGCATTGCATGGCTTCTCATTCAATTCCTGATTGAGGTGACCATCGAATCCATCCGCACCCGTCAGCGCATGCACGAACTGGAAGCAAACCAGTGCGCCACTCAGCTCGAAAACATGGGCCTTGACCCTACCATTTTCCAATAGAACCAAAGACAACCCTACAATCATAACTGACAAATGAAAGCAATCGCACTCGCACAAACCCTGATTTCCTTACAGAATATTTTGAAGCAGAATCCCATTGTGAAAAACCCGGATTCCATCTTTGCCATGGATTCTAATACGGAATACCAGCACAAAATCTGCGTGAAGGAAGGGGCATCCAAAGCCGAAATCAGCCAGCTATTGCTGGACGTGCAAAGCTTCGGATTCCAAGTATCCACGGAATCCCTGCCAACCAGTTTCACTTTCTCCATGAAGTACAAGCCGATTAGCATGGACCGTGAAGTAAGAATCTATCGGTTGTACTCTCCGTTCTACCGTGGGGGCATCAAGCAAACGCACATGATTCTGGTAGGTCCTGCGAACGATAGGGTACAGTGGACCGCACGCTACGCGCCCGACCTACTGACTGCCCTATTCAAATCTCGCCCCGCACATGTAGCCAAGATTAAGCTGACGAAATCCGAACCGCATGATGGCCTCCAACTCGTGCACTTCTCCCCCGCCTTCATGATAATTTCCCGCCCCCGTTTCTTCACGGACGAAGACCTTAAAAGTGTAAGGTCCAGCAATCTGGAACATAACCCTCTAGCCTAGAACCAAAGACAACGTAGAATCAAAACTATGAGCATGACTCACAAATCCATTACCATGGTGACATATCCAAATTCCTGTATCGTCACCCTCCCGCCGTCCGCATCCTGGCCCCACACTCACGGAACACTTTTGCTTAATCTTCTCAAGGTTCTCACTTTTGACCCGGATGACGAAGACCCCAAGGGTTCCCAGGAAGTTTATGCGGGCAGGGTACAAGCCCTAAATAACTATCTCTTCTCTTCCGGCATTGTGTACCGGAACCCGGAAGGCATGTCTTATCTCGCCGCCAATGACACCCATGTCTACGGATTCTTCGGTGACAACGACAAGTTCATTCCCATTTTCCAGGTGGACATTCTGCACAGTAAGAAATTACCCCATGCAGTCATCCGCCATATTAACCCTAACGAAATCTAACCGGATGATTTTCCTGATTCAATTAAAGGATTTCATATTCCTTGTCACAATGTCCGCCTGCATCCTTCTATTTCTTTTCGTTTATCTGACAACCAAACTCAATAGAAACAACAATGACAACAAATAATACAGTAGAATCAAAGAACAAGCAACTGGACATGGAAGCCATTCAGGACATGGTAGCCCATCTCCTTGCCGAACCTGAATCCCAGCAACTCTATGACAATATGGACCTTGCATGGTCCGCCATTCCCGACTTTGGTTTAACCGAATCCGCCACAGCTGAGGAAGTTGCCGCGAAAGCCGAGGAAATCGGGGAATACGTGGCCTCTATTTTCCCAGGGGTAGTTCCGCCGCCGCGCGTAGGTATCCTCCGCCTGTTCGATGAGGCCATCACGGTGCTTACCGAGACCCGTGACTGCATCATGTTCATGCAGGAGCTGGAGCATCCCGGCGAAGCCTGTGGCATGACAACCGACTCCCTGACCCTGATGAAGGTGATAGCTATGGCGATGGCTACCCACATGTTCATCCGCTATAATGCGGACAACAATCCCAACAAGCTAGGGGAAGCCCCCGGCCAGATTAACGGCTTCCGCTATTTCTCCGTCCTCTCCAAACTTATCAACCACAAACTTCTTACTCTGTCTACCTTCACCTATAAGAGTAAGGAAGAGATTCAGAAGGAAGTGGAAGAGGCCCGCTCCAGAATCATCATCCCTCAAATGTAATACAGAACCATGAATAAAGAATACAAGTACACGCTGGCTATCCTTGCGGCATTCTTTGTAGTGATAGCTGGCATTATATTCCTGTCAGGTTGCAATGTGGAGCAAGGGGAACCTCCGTTAAGCAATGACTCCATGCCTGGGGATTCACAACTGATAGTGGTTTTCACCGGGGAACGCGCTTAAAGAGTTTCCGAGAGGTCGAGGGTGAAGACTCGTATGTGGAATCCTCAAATATAGGGAACTGTGTCTGGATAACTACCCATGACAAGGACGGAGACCATGTGCATGAGTTCCGGGGCCACAATATTTCAGTCTATCGAATCAAGAAAGGAGAACAACGCCGCGGCAATCCCTGAATTCTTTTGCTCAACTATTAAGGTATATACGGCAACCTCAACCTATGATTTCACGGAAGCTTCCGCGCGGGTTAAAGTCAACCAGCCGGGGCTAGCCACGGTTGAAGTCAAGGAAGGCGATAAGCTTGTAGAATATACGTTTACTGGGACCTTCACTCTAGTGGAGATGAAGATATACCACACCAAGGCAAATTAACAATGCCCAAAAGAACCATGAATCTTAACGAACAAGAGGGTATCATACTCATCATGCTATGGGTATGTACCATACTGGTACGGGTGAGCATAGCTATTAGCATCCTCATTCTTCTCATCACCATATTCTACAATCTCTTTTTATGAAGCAACCCTATCTTACTAGAGAGCGTTTTGACAGAGCTTTTGAGGACGCGCAACGTATTACAAAGGTACGTAGGGCAGAGCTCCAAAAGCATTTAGCGAATGTTTTAGAAGAGGAAAGGCAACATAATGCCGAGGTAATAAGCAATGTACGAGCCTTAATCATATATACCTATGAAGAGGGCCGTTCCCGTTACCGGACTCCGAGGACTTTAGATGACTATAGAGCACTACTCTTCTACAACTACGGTATAGGAAAAGAATATGACCAAGAGATTGCCAATGAGTATTGGACCCTGGTCAACGACAACATTATTGAATCCGATGAATCCAAAAAACCTTACAACTGAACAACTAAAGGATAAGCTCAAAGAGCTGAACCATGCCTACTACAATCAGGGCGTATCTCTGGTCCCCGACTGTGAGTATGATGCACTGGTCGCCGAACTCCAGGTACGTGAACCGGACAGTGAACTCGTTAACTGCCTGGGTAATGATGCCCGCCCCGGAAAAAACACCTTCATTCATCCTAAGAAGATTCTCTCCCTGGACAAGATTCATGAGGGGGATGACGATTCCGGACGTGACACCCTGGACCAGTGGGTGAATGGACGCGAGGTAATCATTCAGCCTAAATACGATGGGCTAACATTGGTTCTCTACTTCAAAAAAGGAACCCTGGAACGCGGCGTGACACGCGGCAACGGGACCGTGGGAGAAGTTATCCCACCTGACCGCGTATTGCGACTTCTTTCTGACAAGTTTCTGAGTACCATCAACCCCTTCACGGGAACTATCCGAGGCGAAGTGGTCGTGCCCCACGATTGCGAAGAGAAAGCTCTTGCCCTTGGCTATTCCAATCTCCGCTCCTGTGCCGTAGGCCAGCTACGGAATAACAAGCTGAACCCCAGTGACTTATTGATTGAGTTCATCCCATTTGACATGGATGGGAAAACAGAAAATGGGTGGGTTGACCGGGTCTTCCAGGCTTTCTTCTTCCACCAGGGACAGAAACATCCCTATCTCCAAATGAAAATGGAGCCGGGAACCCCAGCCCGTGATATTATCCAGCAAGCTGACCGGATGCTGGACGGATGCCCGTATCCCACGGATGGGTTTGTCGTCAAGCTCAACAACCCCAAGGACATAGCGGAAGCTGGAGACCCTACGGCTCACCATCCGAAGGATGCTATCGCGTTTAAGTTCAATCCGAAGGGGAAAGAGACAATAATACGGAACATTACATGGCAGGTAGGGAGAACCGGGGTCCTTACCCCTGTGGCAGAGTTCGATGCCATTAACCTTGACGGTTCCACTGTAACCCGTGCCACCCTCTCCAACTATTCCAATGCACGCTACTATAATGTGGGGGATGTAGTGGAGGTAGTGAAGGCAGGGGAAATCATCCCCTTCATCCGCAAGATTACACATCAGAGGTATCAGGACACGCAACCCCCGGAAGCCTGTCCAGAGTGTGGCTACCATCTTATGATACAGAAGGGGAAGGATGCCGACAATCTGGCATGCACCAACCCCATGTGCCGTGGCAAGATGGTGGCCAACCTCGTCTATGCCTGCGGGAAGAATGCCCTTGACATCGACGGCATGGGACCCGCGGTTGCCCGTGCCATCGTAACCCGGTTTGAAGAATACGTGGATAGTTCCGTTGACCTGTGCGCGGAGCCTCCCGAGGATGCACGGCATCCGTGGTTGCCGTTGATGATTGGATACTACGACAACTGGATTGCTGAATTGCCAGGGACAAAAAGATTATTGGAATGTCTTGACAAGCGGAGAAAGGACGCTAAACTTGAGCAATGGATAGCCGCCATGGGGATTCCCTATGTGGGTAAGACCCGTGCAACGGACCTCTCTTGGCGGTATTCATCCTTATCTGCTTTCCTTACCCTCTTCCCGGAGGACCTGGAAAAGGGGAACGTGGAAGGCTTCGGAGACATGATGACCAAAGATATTCGGAACTGGATGAAAGAATCTACCACCTGGGATACTACCTTCCTGTCGCTTCTACAGGGGGAGATTCCCGACGTGAAGGGAAACCTGCCGGAGAATCAGAGCCTTAAAGGCGTGAACTTCGTTATCACGGGCAACCTCTTCCTCCCCCGGCATGCCTATGCCCTGCTGGTTAAGCGCATGGGCGGGTCTGTCAAGGAAAATATATCCAGGAAAACCAACTATCTAGTCATCGGAAATAAGCCGGGAGAACGCAAGCGGAAGCTGGCGAAACTCTTTAACGTGCCTACCCTGACGGAAGCCGAGTTCTCCCAAATGTTGCAACCAGTTACAACCAGTGAAAACGATTCCTAAAACATTCAAACGCAGTGGTTATACCTACATCCGTCTCTACCAGGAGGCGGATGTAGTCATCTACCAACAAAACCTCATAGACTCAGACAAGACAACTTCCTATGAGGTCTGCATCGTCCGCACCCGTGCCTCCGACAACGAGTTCACGGGAACCAAAGCAGGGGATGAATACCTTCCAAGCCCCGAAGAATGGGGCAGGTATGGGTGGACCTATACCAGCTGGGAGGAAGCCGTAAATAAAGCAAACCAACTAGTCAATCGAGAACGTGAACATTAAAATCATTGAACAATCAGTAGAGCTACCGTTGAGCCGGGAAACCGTGGATGACATGCTGAACGCAACGGAAATCATGGGTAGGCTCTGCTACCGAAGCGCACCGAAGGGAGACCCGAAGGCTTTTCTGTCCCGTATCATTAGCAGTGGACATGAGAGTGTCGTTGAACATGCCTATATCTCTGCCATCTATACCACCGACAGAGCGGGGACTCACCAGTTGATACGCCACCGCCATGCCAGTTATTCCCAGGAGTCCCAGCGGTATGTCAATTACAATAAGGGAGATACCATTGAGATAATACGGCCCCAGTTCATGACTGAACCTGATGCCCTAGATAAGGCTCTGGATAATCACCAGGGCAGTGCCGCAGACCACTTCCTGACCGAAGTCCTATGCCTCGTTAACACCTACGAGGACCTCATCAATAAGGGTCTTCCGCCCGAAGAGGCTCGCGGCATTCTTCCCAACTGCACGGCTACCCGTATCGGAGTCACGGCCAACCTCCGGGAGTGGCGGCACATTTTCCGCCTGCGGTTGGACCCCCATGCTCAACCACAAATCCGTGCCCTGATGCTGGCTACCCGCAAGGCCATGGAAGAGAAGTATGGATTGGATTGGGTCTTCCAGGACATCCCCTCATCTACTAACCGGGTGAATTGCAATGCCGTTATACGGTCTTAATCCTAAGCTAGTTAGCCAGGATAGGAAGACCTTCCGCTGGTACTACGGGGACAAGCTGTACTTTGAGGCACTCCTGAACCCGGAGAACGTAGCCAAGTACAAAGCACGCAATGCCCGTATTGGGAAGGAAACATCCTTGGCCGCCACGAAGCGGCCATTTCCATCAGTGGCTAAGTGCATGCCCGAAGGGGATAGGTGGGAAGTTACGGACCTGAGCCGGAAGGAACTGCTGACGGAAACTCAAAGGAAGTATGGTTCCGTTCTGGCTTCTGACTTTCTGTACCGCCTAATAGATACTAACCCTCGCTGGTTTGTATTCCGCAATAGGAAAGTACTATACATCCGAGCCCACGGGATTCCCACTCAAATCTACTACCCGGCAGGCTATCCCAGCTTTGGCCTTCGACTAAAACACGACCTAAAGTTTATCTCAGATGGCGAAGCAATCGCTAAAGACCTTCCGAATCCAAAGCAGATATTCCATGACATCACCCCGAAGCAACGGGCTATCTTAGAAACTAAACTAGAATGGAGGATATATCAATCCTTCTACGACTACTTAAAATCAACATGTTAGAACACGAAGCCATTCAAACAATCGTCAACAACCGAACCGTGACTAACCCCTTCCCCGACCTGGAAGAGAAGGACAAGGTAGCCCCGGATTCCGTGAACCATCCTACCCACTACACCTCACACCCTTCTGGCATTGAAGCGATTGAGATTACCAGCAAGTTTCCCTTTGCCCTGGGTAACGCCATTAAATATCTGATGCGTTCCCAGTACAAGGTGAACCGTATTGAAGACCTCAAGAAAGCACGCTGGTATCTGGAATATCATTCAACCCACTGGGCCAAAGTGTTTGAGACCTTTGAACTGCACCTCATCCTGGCCCAGTTCCAGCGAACAGTAGGGGCAAGGAGGTTTGAACGTAGCCCGGAAGACAACATTCTCCTGCGACTATTCAACATCTGGAGCCATGACATTCTGGCGGCAGTCAACCCCGCCTCAGAGTTCCAGAAATGTATCGGCGAGATTACTCTCCTGATAGAACACCTTGAGGGAAAACTTAAAACCAAATAAGCACATGGCCCCGGTAGGAACGAATCCTACCGGGGCCGATGCTAAGAACCCAAACACAACTTACAGTCCAAATCAGAACGTATCACGTTGCGGGTTCTTTGTACCATGAAACCAAGTAGCTGTCAATATTTATTTGATATATTCCTTGCACGGCTTTCCTTCTAAAGCCGCCTTGAGATTTGCAAGAGCTTCCTGTTTTCGGTTAAAAACCTTTGAAGTACTTTCAACTTCTGCTTCCAACTGCTTGAGAAGGAAGAGCCTAGCATCCTGCACTGTGAGGAATACATCCTTGTTAAGTACTCCCCCATCCAGGGCCTGGTGATGGTGGTTTACATATTTGAATTTAATCTCCTGAGAGTCAAAGTTATAGGTAACAGCGGTAATTTCCACGGATACGATAGTGGGAATGCTGTGCCCCATGTAGGCGATATAAGCCGTTTCTCCCTTGAGGTTGCAGAAGGGACACAGTTCCGAAATAGTATATTTTGTTTTGAGTTCGTCCATATTGTTATTAGTATGAGGTTAAGAGGTTATACTGCGTAGCGCGTGTCAAGATTATGCTTTTCGGCCAGACGTTTAATCTGCTTCTCCAGGTTGGTCACTTCACCGCGTTTGCAATCCAAGTGTCTCAGCATGGAATCCAGTTTATTTTGTTTCGCTTCTTGCTCGGAGACAAACACATGGAAATTTAGAATTCCAGAGCCTCGTATATTGCCCTGCTCACAGTAATAATCTATCAGAACCTCACGTGTACGTATGTCATAGTGGATACCCGTTATCTGGCCTATGTGAAGTTCAATGTCTCCCTCCTTTAACTGAGGAGAAGCAAGGCAAACGAAATCTAAATCCCGCAGAGCTTCGATTTCTTCTGGTTTGAATTGGGTGCTTTTGTTCATAGCAACGCCAGTATGATTATCTTTTTCTGGATGTCAAGAATTATTTTTCCAGCAGTCAGATTCAATGTCGAAGTGGGCCTTCACCGATAAGTCGCATCCACAAAGTTTGCAGTAGAGCGGCGGCTTCCCATCCGTTAGGTCCGCCCTGCCCCTGGTCTTCTCCTGTAAGAATTTGCGGCCAGCTCCTTCGGCCCCACAGGTAGCACACCCTTCGGTCTCCAATCCTGGTGGAGGTGTAGCTGTAGCGTAGGGACACTTCGCACAAATGGCATAGCGTCTCCGCGCTTCCGCTTCATCCACGAATCCATGGCCCCGGCGATACCAGAGAACCATGGTGGAGAAGAAAGCCAGAACCTTCTTAACCGTAAGGGGTTCAAACTCTTTCCATTCTATCCCCTTGTCCCCGCAGGTGGCACAGTACTGGGGAGGCAGAGTCTTACATAGTTCTACTTCAAACAGGTCGGGCCTGAATGGTTCCCCATTGTTCATGAAGAGTCGGGATACTCCCCTTCGCAATTCCTCCAGGGTAGCCCCGGTTACCTTGGCCCCCTTCAACCGGACGCTCATGGACTCCGGTACTACAAATTTCCAGCCACCCGGAGGGGTAGTCATTACGTGGTTTGGTATGATACGAAAAGACGGCATGCAGAGATTGTAACTCCACATGCCGTCGAAAGTCAAGGAATTAGTTTGACCTACTTAACCCGCAGGGCTTGGTTGATTTCCTCCTGGCTCAGTGCCCTATCATTCACATTGGAAGAACCACGTCGGGCTTCCCGGAGAAGTAGGGCCTTCTGCCTTTCGATTAGGGCTTTACCCTCATCAGTTGTGGCCGCCTTCTTCATCTCCCGGTTCAGCTTTTCAATAGCGTTCTTCACCGAGGACTTACTGATTCTATCCCGCATAATCCCCGCTTTAGCGGCCCGGTAGGCTTCCTTGCTAAGCCCCGAGGATTCCACGGCACCCGCGAGAGCCGCACCCTGCTGTTCCTTCGGGAGCATTTTGACCATGGCATCCGCGAAGCGAACGGCATCGACCAGACGGGCATACGCCTTGTCCTGCACCACGTAATCCGCGGCTACCATGGCATCCACGGATTCCTGGTTCCGGGATTCCAACTGTCGGTAGAAGTCAGGACGAGTGAGAGCCGAGCGGCGGGTAGCACTATACTCAGCTTCCGCGGTCTTCAATCCCCGGCCAATGGCTTCGCTCAAATCCTTCGGACGACGGAGACCCGTACCAATAGATTGAGCAATGAAAGCTCCCTGCCCCATGTCGGGCACTTCCTTCAAAGACTGGCCTAAAGCCTTGCTAATCCAGGAGTAGGCAGGAGCCTTGTCATTGATGAACCGAGCCAGCCGCTCTAACCCCGTGTACGTATGACCGCTACCCACGGTCGGAGTGAATCCCAAGGTAATGAGGGCCGCGTTAGCCACGGCTTCCGGGACTCCGGTTTCCGTATTCTGAGCCGCGCTGGAACTGCGGAAGTGGAACTCATCGTTGAGCCAATACTCCTTCATGGCAGAAAATAGCATGGACTCGGCAAAGATGGTGTTCTCTCCCAGGTTCCAGAGTTCCGCTTTCGGGTCGGTGTCCCACTTGTCAAGTTCTTTTGCAGATGCAAGATTGTACAGGTAGGTGAAGGAGCGAGACATGGAATTGAATACGTTCTTATAGGGGTTCGCGTATTCAAGGTTCCAGTACAGGAGTTCTCCCCGGTCCTTGTCTACCACGGCTAACAGGTCCCCGTACTTATCGTATTCCGGGAAGAGACCAGCCTCGGCCATCTTGCGGAGGACTTCACCATCCTGAATAAAGGAGTAGCGTTCCTTGTCATCATCCGCCCAGGCAGACAGAGCCTGAATCATGCCCCAGCGGGTAAACCCAGGAACCTGGGTAAGAGCCAGGGAAGAACCTGCCAGACGGGCAAGACCACGGAGGGTTAGGGCCGTACCGTTCTTCATGTCTCCATGCCGCATGGCCCAGGCACCATCCCGGATTTCTCCGACCGCGTAGCCTACGTTATAGGAAACCGATTGGAAGGTGTGGTACTGGAACATGAAGTAGGGAGCCACGAATTGGCCCATATCCTTAACCCACTGCGGAGTACGGGTGCCCGTGGGGAGAAGGGTTTTAACCTTGGTAGCCGCATGCCTATCGACAAGAGCATTCCAGGAGGCTTCCCCCTCATCCGCCGCACGCATGAGTTCCTGTTGCCAAGCGGACGGCTGTTCAGAAACGCGGGCCCGGTCCAGTTGAACCTTGAGCTGACGCTTACTGATAGCCTGCTGGTGGGAGAACAGGGCAATCTTAGCCGCGGCATCGGGGATACCGTAGGCATAGGACAGGAGGTTAACGGGGGCCATAAGACCCTTGCCAGTCTTCTTTAAGGCACCCACAACCTTACCATCCCGCGAGGCTTCCAAGTCAGCCGCGAAGTTGTAGAACGCGTCCTCCGTAGCCTCTTCCGTTTCGTAGGTCTTAGCGAAATAGCGTTCAAACTCGTCGCGCTTCCACACGTTACGAAGGAACTCGCCAACACCAGAGTCTAGAATACCCAGCTCCTGGTAGTATTTGATTTTGGAGTTGTACTTTTCCTCGGCACGGAGTAGGGCTTCCGCGGCTTTCTCAGCCCCGATTCCCTTACGCCCCGCCGCCGCGTATAGGGCATTCATTTCAGCCCAGTCCCTGACCAGCGATGCAATCTCACCAGCTCCCTTGATGGGAAGAGCCCCGGCGTGAATCATCTGAGCCGCAGTACCATACATGTTACGCAGGGTACTGCCGGGACCTGTGATAAGAGAGGTAGCGTTAATGGCACCGGAAAGATTACGGATAATATGGTCCTGGTTATTTTTCCAATACTTCGCCACCCCCTTGTACTTTTCGTCACGGCTGTTCATGATTTCATCCGCGGGTCGGTACACTTTGTAGAGAGATTGAACCACTTCCGGGTCAGCATACTTTCCATTGAATGCGTTGCCCTTATGCTTGAGCTTAATCTCTTCCATACCTTCCCCCTGCTCCAAATGAATAGCACCATTGGCAAGGAAGGTCTGAGCAACTTCTTCGGCCAGCACCGTATTGACTGCCAAGTTGGATTGAAGGGAGAGGGTGTTCTGTAGCACCCCGATTGCTTCGCCGACTGTGGCATCGTTCAGTTCGTGCATCGCCTTGCGTTGCCATTCCGGTACCCGCTGACGCTGGGCTAGAATGTTTTCCGTTGTACGTTTCTTGCTCAGCACATCCAGCATAGCTTTCTTGGCATGGTCCATGGCAAGCCCGGCCAGCATGGGATACTCCAATACGTTGAGGTCGCTGGAATTTATGACGTTCCCCAGGCCATTGATGGTCATCTGGTTAGAGGCATGGCCGCGGAGAAGGCTAACCACACGGTTGAGCTTTTCTTCCGCAGTCATTCCGGGAGTATTCCAGATTTGATTCACCGCGTTCTCGCTCACCAGCGGAAGGACGTTGTTGATAGCACGAGCCATCTCTGCACCCGAAGTAAAAGCTTCCAGCTTCTGCATCAGGGTTTCCCCTTCCATGTCCGGGAAGAGGGAAGCGAGATAGTTGTCCATCCCCTTCACATTTAATTGGTTGAGTTCCTTCTGCATCCTGCCCTTCGTGTAGCGGTTGCTCTGTGCCACCATGGACATGGCCTTGTCATAGATGGACAGGATGTTCGCGCCATTCTTGAGGTCGGAAGCAAGCTGGACTTCGGAATAGTTGTCGTGGATGAAGTCAAGGAGTTCACGGTCCCTGAAATCCACGGGGACACCGTCGAAGAGCAGGGAATAGTTCTCATTGCTTTCGGCTTCGGGCTTCACCAAGGGAAGCTTGAGCCTGTCATGCAACGCGGCCAGAGCCTGCATGTTATCCAGGATACGGCTGATGTGGGTGCACATGGCCTGCTGGTGCGCTTGAGCGTGAGCCGTGGCGGCTTCGTTCAACGTAGCGGTCAAGCCAGCATACTGCTTTGCCTTGTCCCCATTCGGGTTCTGGATAATCTCACGCATGATACTGCTATATCTTTCCCCCTGTTCACCAACGGCAAGATAGGTACGGTGCAGGTAGTCCATGCGAAGGGCGTTGTTCCGCATGCGGTCGTCCCCTAGGGCATGAGCAATGCTAACCTGCGTCCGGGCAATCTCCTGCCGGGCATCGTTGATAGCATTGTACACCAGTTTACCCACGGCCCCCTGATTAAGAAGGAACTCTTCACCAGCCTTTCTTCTCTCCATGAACTTGCTGTACTGCTGTCTTCTGGCCCCCGCTATGGCGGCGTCACGCTTCTTCCAAATGATGCCAGCTTCCGTCCGGGTTCCGTCCCGGCGAAGACCTGCATGCTTGGTGGCCGCCGTGTACTCTTCGTTGGCTTCCTTAATCTGAGTCCGGGCCCAGGCTTTAGCTTCGGCCACGTTGTGGAGAGAGTCAGCCATTTCGGGAATAGACTCAAGCTCGCCGCGCAGGTACTCGGAACGGAAGTCAACCCAGCGGTCTGCAATCTCTTCTTCCGTGTAGGGGGATTCCTCCCCGCGAGTCATGGATGCGACATAGTTCCGGGTGTCTTCGGCCAGCGCATAGAAGCGGTCAGCCCTTGCGTTATTGCCCTGTGCCTCTACCAGTCGGCCAAGCTCGGCCAACTCGCTTCGTAGGCTTTCATCCTGTCGAGGCGCGGCCACTTCCACGTTGAGCGTTTCAGAATATCCCGGCTCACTCACGCGGCCAACCAGGCTTTGGATACTTCCAATACCTCGGAGTCCCTCGCTATCCATAGCCGTCCGATTGGCAACACGAATGAACTCGGCGTTCTCCCGGATGGTACGGGCCACGTAATCCTTGGCAGAACGTACCCGCGTATCCCGGATAGCCTTGGCCTCGGCGACATCCGCGTTAGCCTGTTCATTGATTCGCGCAACTACCTCTGGTTCAATGTCATTGTCCAGATTGCCAGCCATGTCCACGATGGACCGGGACCATTTCTTATGGACTTCCGGGGATAGATTCTGATTGACTATCGTGCGGTTTACGACTTCACCCACCTTACCCAGGCGGTCAATCGCCCGCTGGTAGGATGCCTTGAGGTTGCTCTTCTGCTCCTTGAGGACGAGGCGTTGTTCGGGAGTCACGACATGGATGCCGCTTTCTCCCCAGCGAGTCATGCGCCAGCCGCTTCGGAACATGGTAGCAAAGTTCCCGGCCTTCGTACCCATCAGTTCAGCGGAAACCCCGTAGCTCAGACGCTGGGAGAGTTCGCTCTGATAGGCTACCGGGTTGTACGAGGAACCCACGGTAACCTCGGAACCCTCGGAACCCATGATAGTAAGGTCCGTATTATCAACGGCATATCTTTCCTTGGGTTCCAGGATGTACCATGCGTTGGGGTTGATGTCGGCAACCCGGCTAACATAGCTCGCCCATTCTTCTCCTTCCATCACTGCCGAGATTCCCGTGTCCTCAAACACGGCATTGCGGATGCGGTGGAAGAGGTCAGACAACGCATTGATGATACGGGCAAATACCCCCGCACGGGCATTGCCCGTAGTATCCGCGTAGCGCGTCAGCGTTGCCACCTCCAGGTTCTCGCCTGCCGCCTCGCTAGCCAGGGCCCGCATGACGGGATTGGAGAACAGGACGGAAGCGAACTCATCCTCACCACGGAGACCATAGGCGATGTCGTTCATGGTCAGAGCAATAGCATTCTTCTCTTCGGGAGCGAGGGCATTCTGATAGGCTTCTGCCATCGTTTCGTGAATGTCGTTGAACTTGTCGGCTACTGCCCGTCGCAACTTACCCATGCGGTCGGCGTATTCAGGACTCGTCTTGCGGTAGTGTCTATCCAAAAGGTGCACGCCCTCATGGATGAGGGTAGCCGTAGGATTGTCGAGCGGGTTTTCCCTGTTGGTGAATAGGTCAACGATGCCGCCAGTCATTTTACCCTCAGCATTTTCCGCATAGGTGATGAAAGCGGGGGAGAAGTTGCCATCGGGGGCCACGCTTTGACGGACCGTAAGCTCAAGGCCTGCATCCCGCAACGCCATGACAAGTCCCTCAATGGTAGACCGCTGGGCCGGAGTGGCCGACGTGCTCAAACTATCAAGGAGGTCAAACCCATTCATGCCACTCCCATCAGTCGGAAGCCCCATGGCGGAAACCGATTGTCCCCACGTAGTCCGTGGAGCCCCCACATCTGCGGGTCGCGGTGCGCTGGTGTACATGGTGGCGTTCGGAGTAAGCACAATGCTTTCCCCTGTGTTGGTCGTCACGATGGGACCTGTGGGATTGGTTTCCTCGGCAAGGTTGACCAGCTTCTCAGCCCGTTCCCTTGCATCCCCCTTCGCCAGCCATGCCCCGGTGTTCGGGTCGAATGTGGCAATCCCTGCGGTCATGTCATTAACCACCTCAAGGGCCGCGGTTTCCCCGCGTCCGGTAGCAAGGTATTCTTCCACGGGTGCCAGGGGTACGCTCTTCTCTATGGCCGCGGCAACCACGGCATCCGTGGGTTCCGTGGATGCCGGGGGTTCCGTGGGTGCGACGGCCCTGGCCTGTTCATCGTTAGTCAGGGCATCAATGGCAAGAGAAGCCTCGTCCAGGGTCGGGTCCCCAGTCTGCATGAGGTTCAGGTCATCGTCCAATGTGACGGGCATTTCCCGGTTCTGCATCCCGCTGTAGCTTTCCGTCAGCATAGTACGCATAGCCTCAATGCTTTCATCCGTAGGTGTCCGTATGGTGGTAGGAAGATTGGTCAGGACATCCGAGAGGTATTCGCCTGCGGCGGTCTCCCCTTCGTACATGTAAATGTCAGACATCTCCTGCACGTATCCACGGAACGCGGCAAAGTTGGTAGCACCCAGGACAGGGGCATTGTCAATCCAAGCCTTGCGCGTACTGTCCGGGAGATTCAACCCTTCACCGTTAATGGTATTGTTCACCCATTCGGGAGCCGTAAGAACTGCATCCCCCCTATCCCCAGCCGTGGCGATAACTTCACGGCCAGCATTAAGGATTTCGGCACTCGGTCCATCAGGGCTAATGACCTCTAGGGCCTGCCCCGTAGAGTCAACGATGTTGCTAGCATCACGGAAGGTGATGGATTCCTGCGGCAGGGGTTCGGTCTTAAACCTGAGAGCTTCTTCCCCGGACCAGCGGGCACCCGCCATGCTACCCATGGCACCCAAGATAGCAATCTTGGTAGCGGCACTAAGCACGTCGTCGAAGGTAGCGATGCTTGCCTCAGAGATTTCTCCGTTCTTGGCCAGCTCCGTGATGGCCCATTCCTGGGTTTCATCAGCAAGTTCTTCGGCGGCACCTTCGGCGGCCACTTTCCCCATGCTGTACAGGTAAGAGGATACGGCCTTGACCTTCTCCATCTTACCCATCTCACTCCATGCCTTGCTTCTCCACTGACCGATGCGTTTGTCCAGTCGGTTAAAGAGGTTGCCGCCACGGAGGCTACGGGCCCCCGCAACCTTACGCATGAAGGATTCCATACCGTAACGGTTGTTGATTAGGACAGAGGCACCAGCGGCAACGCCTGCCCCAACCATCGCCCGAAGGTTGGCCGTGGCTTGCGCGGATTCCATGGCTTCCGGGGTTGCTTGTTTCCCTTGCATCTCACGGTCGTACACGGAGTAGAAAATATCCGTATATGCTTGAGGTGCAATCTGGCCCGCAATAACCATGTTCACCCCGGCACCCGCGCCAACACGGGAGAGGGAAATATTGGTAGCACGATTCATCGCACGGGCCAGCCCCTGGCTCATCCCGGAAACGAGACCGGGCCTTGCCGCAGGGACAAGGGCTTCGGTCTTCCGGGCGATAGCCTTGGCCCCCGTATTGATGAGGCGGCCAACCGCTGAGCGTTCAAGCCCACGGCCAACCAGACCACCGACACGGCCAGCACCAGCGGTGGCTACCATCTGCATGCCAAGGTTGACAACTTCGCCCACCATGTCAGCGGCAATGTTCCCCTTGACAAGTTCGGCACCTGCGGCCTGCTTTTCATTCAGGGCATTCCACATGTTGCGGGTTCGTTCGATTCCCGTGGTGGCTCCAAACATGTTCTGTACTGCGAGGACCCCACCGAGAACGGCACCCGTTCCGGTATCGGCAAACTTGTGGGTACCTACCTGCAACCCGCGGGCCACCGTACCAACGGTGCTCTGGCCTTCCTTCTGCCAGTTGGCAAGAATCTGTTCGTCATTCAAGCCAGCGGCTTTTCCCTTGCCATAGAAGTCCTTGAACGAGACCATCTTATCCAGAGCCTCCAGTGCATAGCCGCTCAAAAACCCCGCACCCGTACCTACCCAGGTATCGCGCAGGGCCCCCAAGGTTTCTTCCAGTTCCAGGTTGTGCTTCACCACGTCGGCGGCACTCTTGGTTCTGGTCTCTTCCCATTTCTTGATAGTAGCTTCTATCGTTTCCGGGGCGGCTCCACTGTCACGCAGTTGGTTGACGCTACGTTTAAATACCTCATTGTCATAGAGGGCATTCGGATTGAGGCTGAGCGTGGCATTGGTATCTACCTCCCGCGTGTGCGGGTTGTAGGCAAACAGGGTTCCCCGGTTGATATTGAGGTCCCCCATGCGGGCAGAGTGGGAAAGAGAATTGAGGGCATCCTGTTCCTTCTTAATCCCGTACTGGGCCATGTATTCCTTTAGGGTTTCAGGGCCCACCTCAAGTGCGGGGATTCCCCCTTCCATCATGAGGCCATAGCTCCAACCCTTCCCGGTCTTGGTCCACTGCATTTCAGAGAGCGGGTCAGTAAACTTCTGGTTCACCGCCATGTCACCACCAAGGATGTCGCTGACCATGCCAACCCCGGAACGATAATATTGCATCGCCCCGCGCACGGCATCATCCAGTGTGCCCTTCCGCTGTAGTCCACTGGTCCGCTGACGGAGAATTTCTGTACCGCCAACCTCGGCCAACTGATTCCGCGTAACCCCCGGAACCCGTCGTTCCAGTTCAGCGTAGATGGTGTCAGCCAAAGCTTTCTGCCTATCACTATCCGTAACGGCATGACGTTCGGTTGCCAGCCTATCGCTTTCGGCAAGGAGGCTGGTCATTACTTCCGGGTCGAGGTTCGGGTCCAGCTTACGAAGCGCGGCTTCGGCTATCTTGGCATCGTTCAGCAAGTCGTTGCTCAGCCCCACGCTGTCGAAGCCAACATAGGATTCGCTCAGTTGGTCGGCGAGTTCATTCACTGCACGGGTACGTGCCGCCGCGGCTTCCCCGATAGCTTTATACCGGGCCGCCGCGGTATCCGCGGCTACCGTGGATGCAACGTCTGCGCTGTATTTTCCGTAGTCCCGCATCAGGCGGAACATGGTGCTGGGAGACTTGGACAGGTTGGAGAGCTCAGCAAAAACGTTCCCAGTGAACGAAGGTGCCGTGTCAAAGGATTCTCCAACGCCAAACTCCCCCACGTTCGCAGGGGCTTTACCCTGTACGGATTCCGTGGATACGGGGGCTACACGGTCATAGGTGGAACGGGCTGTCTGAAATGCCTTGACATCTTCGCGGCGGATAGTATCAATGAAGTTCTTAATCTCTTCTGCATCAAGGGCTACGGGAGCCTTGTCCTCTGCTCCGAACCCAGCGGATGCCGCGAGATATTCCTTGCGCTTGGCTTCCATGTTTCGGGCAATGGACTTGGCCAAGGCACCGCTATCCCGGTTGCGGTCAGCGGCTAACGTCAGGAACTTTTCCGTCATGACGGGCTGGCCATCAGCGTCTACCGCAATACCAAAGCGCGAACTGTACGCCGCATCCGTGGGAGCAAGGGAACCGGAACTAACAATGTTGAAGCCCGTATTGTCCCGCAGTTTGCTGATGGTATTGGCATCCCCAGCTACCGCGTCCTTGAGGTTCACGAAGTCGGAGGCATCGCGTTTCACGTAGTCCTCCATGTCTTCCACGGCCTGGAAGTTAAAGCCAAGGTTGCGCCGTCCCAGGGACTGCACTGCCCGGTCTCTTTCCTGTCGGGCCCTGTCCTCCTGGCTTTGCGTGAAGCGGATGTCCTCACGCGTTTCAGTGATTCCCTTGCGAGCCTGAGTCTTTTCCTTCTCTGCCAGCTTCGTTTGTTCGTCTTGGAAGGATTTAATTTCCTTAGCGAAGAACGTGTCAAAATCCGCCTCCGCTTCCGCTCCGGCTACGTCCTGTTTAAATGCTTCCTTAGCCAGTTGTTGTTCACGGTCCTGGGCTTTGGTTGCCTGAGTCGTCCGCCACGCTTCATGCTTTTCTTGTGCACGAGATTCACGGGCGGCGGTAGTGTCCAATCCCGGAGTCCAGTCTTCTGGCCCGGTGGTTCTAAAGTCGATTGCCATAATCTTTTGTTTTGGTTACTAATACAATTCGCCCCTGCTCGGAGGGACTAGCAAAAGTGTACCAGAGCAGGGGCGAAGGTCAAGTGGAAATATTTAATTTCTTGACAGTCTGATTACTTGTAATTTAACGAGGCGAATTCGGGGCGTTTCAGCAGTTCATTGTACATGATGAGCTTGGCCTGGGGGTCCCCCTTACGAAGGGCCCTCCAGTGGTCATACTGTTGCTGGTACTTCGGGTCCCTGCGGTTGAGATTGTTCTTGAACATGTTACCCAGTTGCCGGACATAGGCGCGTCCGGCCCGTTCCAGGTTGCCAATCTCCCGCTCGAACTTCCCGCGCTGGTTGTACATGGTCTTGACCTTCATGTACGTTGAGGCCTGCTCCCTGGCCTGCGGGTCTGCCTTCGGATTTCTAAGCACCTCCATCATCTTCGTATCCCGGTCGCTGGAAGGGGTAAGCCCCGTGGCCGTAGGGATAGGAACATTGCTGGATGGAAGGGGAGACATGGAACCCGCGGATGCCACGGGACCCGCGGGGGCCGGGGATACCGGGGCGGCCATGGGACCGCTCTTCCGCTTCTCGCTTTCCACCCACTTGCTGAATATGGCCTTCTGCCTTTCTTCCGGCATGGAGTTAAAGACCGACAAGTTGTCGGGGTTGGTCTTCTGCATGTAGTCGGTAAAGGCGGCACGCGAGAACGGGGACGACGGCGAAGGCGTAGCCTGGGCCGTGGGTGCCGCAGGTGCCGGGGTGCCTACCGTCAGTCCACCCACCCGGCCAACAGGGATAGCTTCATTGTCCAGCCCTGCCATGATTAGTCTATCCTGTATGGTAGGACCGCTTTTCATTAACTGCTGGTAGCGAGCCTGTTGCTGTTGGGCATACGCAGGACTGGTTGGGTCCACGGCACCAGGGGTCTTCGGTTCCGTGATACCCGCGCCATACTTTTGAGCGGGAACCGCGGATGCCGGGGGTACTTGGATTCCGTGGTTGCTGTTAGCCGCGGCTACCGGGGCGATAGTCTTGGCATCTACGGGCTTGTTCGGGTCATTGTTCGTGACGGGACGCAGGGGTACGTCCGGGTTGACCTTCGGCAATATCTCTTCGGTAATCTTCTGCCGGGGAGATTTCGCGGTCGGGTTGCTCGCTTCCGTGCTAATTGATGTAGTCTTTGTAGCCATGGTATTACATGAGGTTTAGACCAGGGAACTGCATAGCCCCGCCATTATGAACAATGTTCGGAGACTGCAACGTACCCTGGCGGTATTTGCGGAGGTGGTCATTGAGGAACTTGACGGCCAGCCCGTAGCTGTCCGTACCCATTTGCGTATTGCCCTGTTCGTTATAGACGACGGAAAGCATCATGGCTTTTAGGGCTGGGAGACATCCGGGGTAGATGCGTACCTCTTCCTTCTCCCATGCCTCATCGTCATAGACGTTCAGACTAATACCCCGCAGGGAAACCCTGGCCGTGAGGCTGATGGTTGTTCCCTGGTTAGGTATATCGTTGATGCCGCTACCACCGGAGAGGACGGCATACTGCCTAAGATTCAGGTTGTTAAGACCCATGTCCACCATCAGGGGAATACCCTCCTGCCGGGTGGGGTACTCGCTACGGAACCAGTGGTTGCTCTCAAACGTGGAGCGGTCCACAATGTTGTAGCGCAAGCCTGACGGAGTCCACGCCTCCACGATGCTGTCGTATTCTTCCGGCAGGGAGATGAGGTCGTCGCGCTTAATTCCTTCAAAGGGCAGAGTCACCATGGCATCCGGGGATACCGTGGCTTCATTGAGCAGGAGGTTTTGAGCCTCCTTCAAAATGCGGCGGAAGTCCACATTGCCCCCATTCGGGGGTTGGTGGGTGATGAGCATGCAGAGTTCGTCGCAAACGTTGCGGTAGGTGAGATATGATTTTGTGATAAATGCCATAGTCTTAAACTGTTGGGGGATAAACTGTTACCTTTTTGCACAGCATGCCGCCGTTCCATGGGCTGGCATAGTAGGAGGTTACGGGTTTCCAGGTAGTCTCACTGGTAGCCGGGAAGGAAGTGGTGAACAACCCCGACCGCCATGTGCTGTCCTGGTTGCCGATAGACACGCTAAAGGTCAGGGCCGTGTGGAGGCAGTTGGGAACAGAGAAGGAAGCCAGGGGAGTAGAAAAACTCCCGCTGTTGGTTACGAACTGGGGAGAGGTGCCTGTCCCCCAGCCAGCGGGCCATGAACCATCAGGGGAGAAGAGTTCTTCCACCTGGGCATTACACGGACCAGAGTAGCTGTCACGAAGCATGCGAACCTGCGGGAAGTATTTTCCGCCTACTCTGCCAGAAAGGTCGGGCCTCGTATTCCAGGCTACCCACTGCACCGTCCCGAAGATTGCCGGGAAGGAGTAGTTCATGGTAGTGGCATAACTCCGGTAGTACCCGATGCCTGGAATCTGTAGGTAGCTATCCACAGCATAGCAGGGGTTAACCCACTGGCGCAGAACTACTCGGGAAATGTCGGGGTTCGTAGTCGTCTTAAACACATTGCCCGCCAGACCCCCGATGTAGTGAGACATCTGGAAGTAGGGGAACTGGGACGAATCGTAGCGGATGTTCACGCTGGACAAGATGGATTCGTTCCAGGTGTAATCCCCTGCCACGTAATCCTTTCTATCCGCGGTAGCCGTGGTAGCCGTGGGTATCTGGCCAGAAATATCCGACACGACCAGTTCAATGCGGGCAATCTCCACCCCGTTCATGAGCAGGGGGATTTCACCACCAATTGTAGACTGACTGGGGTTGGCTACCCACAGGTTCATGTAGAGGTTGCCGCCGATAATGTCAAAGGCTACAGACATGTTGGCCGGAAGAACACCAGTAGTGAACTTGACCTCATTGGTATCCGTCCCCCGCATTTGAATGCTGGACTGTTCCAGGGCACCAACAGGGAAGGACAGGGAAGAACCAGCAATGCCTTCGCCGTAGTAGGTGTCCCGGAGGTACATCTCCAGGTTCATCCTGTACATGCCGTTCTGTGTATACCAGGGACCACTAGGCATAGGTGCCTGATAGTAATTCTCGGCAATCATGGTCCCGGGGTTATGCTCCGTAGGGTAGTAGGACTGGCAGTAGCCATTCCAGAAGCGCAGGTTTTTGTACTTGACAGCAACAACGCTACCCATAGGGGAACCCGGATTATTCTGCGTGAAGTGGGCAAGCACCCCGAAGTTCCCATCGAACTGCGGATACCCCGGGACCTGTACATCGTCGGTAACTCCTTCAATGACAAAGTAATCGGGACGAGAACCTCCATCCTGGTCGGCAGTAAAGTCACTGATATTGTAGGGAACACTGGTCCAGGTCAGGTCATTGACGGTGACGGGAACCTTGACTACGGGCTTGGTCAGCTTTCGTGCATAGTAGGCATTGCCCACGGAGTCCGTGTATTTCGCGAAGCCTTCGGCCTGCCATACCTCGTCAAACTTTTCCGTAGGATTCTTGATGATTTTACGCAGGACAGGGTAGACCTGATTGGTAATCTGGTCAAACTGGGATTCCCACAGCTCTTCAATTTCGTCATAAACCGTGCAAGATTTTCGGGTTTCCTTCTGGCTGTACCCTTCGCGCACGACGACACTGCTATCCACTCTCCACTGGCTACAGTTTTCCGAGGGGTCCGGGGGGTCAATGGCAGGAAGGTCGCCGTTGGCCGTCCAGTCAACGGACTGACTGGTCGTGACCGTCGTATTGATGCAACGGACAAAACGGGAGTCAGGGTTACAACAGTTGCCGGAAAGGGAACTCTGCTGTTCGTTTTCCACGACACCCGAGTTCCGCTTGTACATGGAGACCAGCACATAGTTCTGCAACGACGGATAGCTTGCCTTGTCCCACCCCTCAGATACGGGTTGGTCCCCGAACTCGCTTCTCGGCATTTCAGCGACGCGAGCCTGTCCCGGTTCGGCACCCCCGGCACCGTTCCACATCGGAGCCCCCCACACTTCGCGGGACAGTTTGATTGCCGTCTGCGCTACCCAGTCACTCTCGGGTACGTTGGTTCCGGGGCCTCCGTGTTCCCAGTAGGTATCGCCCTTAACCCATATGTTGTAGGGGATGAACTCCTTAACCACGGGGCCCGGCAAGGTTTTATACACGCGCGTTACCTTGCGGAAGATTTTGTTGAGGTAGTCCTGCTCAAACCTGCCGACTTCTTCGTAAACGAGCTGAGCATCGTATGCCGTAAAATCATGCAGGTCATAGAAGTCCGGGTCCAGCTTTTCATTGCTGGGGTCAAAAGACCCTAGAGCCAGGGGTTCATAGGCTACGTCTACGGGTTCAACCCATTCACGAACGATTTCATAGAAATCCTTGAGGTCGGCAGGGTCGGTAGTCTGGTTCATGAATACCCCGGTTCTCGCGGTATCCTTGAGCGTATAACCATCCTGAATCTTCTTCATGTCCTGGATGTTATAGCGGAACTGCTCCTTCGGCGGAACCATGTAGTAGAAGCGGTAGATATGTCGGCGGGCTTCTTCGGCTACGGGTTCAACATGGGCGAGAACCGCATCCTTCATGTAGGGAAGGAAAGTAGTCCCTGCAACGGGGCGGTAGGGAGAACCCAGCGGGTCGGACAACTCACTGGGATTCGTCACCATGCGCTCAACAAAGAACATGACGTTCTTGACAACCAGATAGGGGATGTTAATGATGGGTTCCCCCATCGGCCTATCCGGGTTATGTCCGTTACGCCAGGAACTATCCGTTGTACCGATAGGTATCAGCGGAGCTTGCGGCGTACTCGCATTGGTATTCGGAATTAGAGGTGGCATTATATTTGCGATAGAAAGGGAGTGTCGCGGCAGGAAGCGGGGGAGTCCAGGCCATCCACACATACCCATTCAAAGTTAAGTGCATAGGTTCTCCCCGCTGAAAGTTTATGGTGTCGCACGCAGTGTACCTTCTACCGCTAATCCTGTCAATAATATATCCGCGTATGACGCGAAGTTTGTGCTGGCGTTCACTGTCCAAAAGATTAGGAAGCTCAACTTCCTCGCTTGACTTGATATACGTTACGGAACTCGTCAGATTCTCCCCTACATATTTGATGCCAACCTTTCCCCGCAGGAAGTAAGTCCATTGGTTTTTAGGCAGTTTCCATTCTTGCTCACGGCCTAACGGTAGGCTGGCATAGAATCTGTTTCGTGCCGCCAATTTCTCACGGCACATCCTAATGGCACACTGCAAATTTTCTTGCACTTGCTCAGTTTCGCTACTCGTCTCTTTTCCTACGAGTCGCTTTAATAATTTTGTCAGAGGGGAGTTCATTCTGCATTTTGAGACGGTTCAGGATTTCGATTACCTCTTCGTGGTCACTCCGCAGGGCATCTACTTTCCCATGCAGTTGGTCCAACGTTTCGTCTAGTTCCAATATAACACGCAAAGCCTCATTAAGCAAGGACAAAAATGACCTTTCTTTTTCTGAGGCACTATCAATTTTGTTGCTGAGGTAACGGTAGCCCAGTTTCACTGCCACGTAAATAAGCCCCACGAATACCAGATACGCGGGGCTCATCTCATCTACTATCCTATGCAAGAACAACGTCCATACGTCGTGCTCACATTGCTGGACCGCTAGAAAAAACATGGCGGGGAAAGTGGAATTACCTCCCCGCCATGATAGATTATTGTGCTATCTATGTAAAGGTTTAACTCACACAGATGCTAGTCTTAACGCATATTTTTTGCGTTCGGCGCATCGGTTCATCCACCCATTCAAAAACTTTTTCTTGACAGGGTTGGCAGAAACGATTCGATTGTATCGGTCCCGGCAGTAGATGTCGAGCTCAGCGATTAGTTCATGGTCAGAGTATTCTCCCAGTGCTACGTCCCAGGCGCGCTGGGTGTTGGGGCCGTAGGCTCCGTCTACCTTCACTCCAATCATGGCCTGCATGACCTTGACACAACCGCCCACACCCATATTGAAGATGATGTCCCGAAGCATGAACTCGGAACCCAGGCCCGCGGTGTGGAAGGTAAGAACGCTGTTCGTATTCTTGAGCAGGTAGTTGAGGCACATATCCCATGCTACTTCCCGGTTTCCCTGGTCGAGCTCCTTCTTGATAGCCTTAAATACTTGAGGTTCAATGCCATCACTAATTCCGCAGATTTCCCACTTGCCGCCCCCGTCACCGGAGGGAAGCGGGGTAACGCGCAGGCTTTCCGGTCCCGTGACTCTGCTGTCTTCCATGTTCAGAATCTTGGCGGCCATAAGTTTGCGTATCTCATCCACGGATTCCGTGGGCTCCGTGGATAGGGGCATCAGTGCTTTAAGGATAGCATCTACGGTTTTAGGCCCAATGATTCCATCGGCGGTAACTCCGACGAGCTTCTGTATTTCTTTGATTTTATCGGCGGTGTTCATGTTCATGTTTATGCTTGAGTTGCGAGGTCCACGTTTGAGTTCTCCCGGTAGCCAAGCTCCCAGCAGAAGCTGACAATCCAGTCGTTGGTAATGATAACTTCGTCCGTGGGTTTGTACCAGACCTTGCGGATGTTGTAATGGTTCTTCATATCCAGCGGTTCGTCCGGGGCAACCTCTTCCAATATCTTGAACTTGTATTCCCACTCCCCACCCTTCGGTTTGAAGTTCTGTAGGATAATCCAGTGGGAGGCTTCGCAGTCTCCCTTCTCATTGGGGATGCTGACAATGCGGGCAGGCTGTCCGCCCCGCATATGTTCCAGGGCAACCCCGAAGGGCATGTTCATATGGGAGAGAGAGTAGGCGATGATACCCCAAGTCATGGAGCGTGCACGATTGCACACGCCCTCAAGCCTCGGCATCACCGTTGCGATTAGCTCTGCATGGCTTTCGGGACCATCGGAACAAAGGTAGTATTCATTGGCATCATGAGTGACTGGCATGGCCTTTTACTGTTCAAAATTTTTCAGAAGCCCATAGTATTTTTCAGCGGCCTGCTCATAGTCTTCGGCCAGCTTACGGAGCGGGCGGCGAGCTCCGGCCACTTCGTACAGGTGGGGAACAACGGTGTCGAGTACTACTTCCTTGTAACGGTCCACGCAGGCTTTCATGTTGTTCGGAGGCAGGACGAGTCCCGCGCTGATTCCTACTTTCCAGTCACGTCCGTAGATTCCAAGGTAGGTCTCGATGAATGTGTCCGTAAGTTCCATCAGGTCCTCCAGGGCCTCGTCATAGGTGGTATGGTGGAACCCTTTAGTGGTTTGATAGTGCAGAAGTTTCAGGACTTCGTACACCTGGAGCAGAGTATGCAAGTTTAATTTCATGTTCGTATTAAATGAGTTGAAGGGTTAAGGGAAAGGTCAGGTCGCCAGAAGCTGTATGGAGCCTAATCTCCATCCAGTAGGTACCGCGGGGCCCATCTAGCGTAAATCCCGTCATGGGGATGGAATAGGAATCCACGGAACCCGCGGGAGCCGTGGGCTTCACGGTACCCATGGTTACGGATTTCCAGACGGGGATGCCCCCATCGTTGATAGGTGCGATGACGACATCGTAATCCACGTCAGTCCCAAAGTAGAAGCCGAGGGCTGTGGCATGGCTGATGTTAAGCATGAGAGTAGTAGTGGTAGGAGTCCCCATGGTCAGCACCTTGTGGGTAATTTCATGCTGGGCCTCAAGGTCGGAATCCGTTGAGACTAAATTAAATACTGACTTGCGGATGAACCCGCCAACGGCTCCATCGAAAAATAAATTGGGGTTGTTCATGACCGGATGAGTTTAATTGTCGGAGCTTTGCTTGTCAACCTTAATCTCCACCCGGTGAGGATATTCGGCGGGACATGGGGCTGTCCAGGCGGACATATCGAAGCCCTCGCGTACGGCTACGTCCATCACCTTGGCGTTGAATTGGTAGGGAGCCATGATGGCCCATTGGCCGCACTCCGCATTGTGGAATACCGGGTAGTCCTTACAGTTTGTCAGGAGTTGCAGGGTGGCCTCACTATCATGACGGAATCCAGCAACTGAACAGGTATGGCACGGGAGGAACTCCGCGCGGGCGTTAGGGAATTGGCTCAGCCTCATGGTGGCAGTCTCAAAAAGGACATCCTTTTCCGTCCGCACCTGAGCAATCATCAGGTCCAGCAGGTCCTTCTCCCTAACAGGAAGCCAGTCAGCCAGGATGATGACATCATGGTCCGGGAACTCGGCTCTAATGGAATCCACGGATTCCGCGGATTCCGTCATTCGGTCCTTCTTACCGGGTAGCATCAACGGGTGTAGACCACCCGCCTTGCATCCCCAGGCATAGACCTTCGGGTTGTCGGTCAGGAGGAAGGTCTGGTACATGGGAACGTCGAGACTACGTAGATAGTTGACGGTGTAATGAACTAGGTCCATGTCCAGCTCCGGGTAGAAGACCGAAGAGTTGCATGCCTCCACAAAGAAGATGCACCGCTCGTATTTTTTGTTGGTTGGTTCGTTAGCCATGCCGCTACCATACCAGCAACCCTGCTCCTGTCAATCTCCTAATTTGTCATAAAACGATTGCGGGAATATACAGATTGTGTATATTCCCGCAATCGAATGCACTGAGAATTGGCTATAGCAAATCCGCTGGACAGTTGTGTAGCTACACGTAATTGTCGCAATTCTCAGGCTGAATGGACATATTCTCGTAACTCTTTCATTTTAAGAGCTCTAAGCTCTCGCGGATAATTAGCGGGCATCATGGTTCCGAAAGTGACCACCTTGAAACCAGAGTACTTTTCCGGAGTAACCAAACGGCTCCACCAGTTCCATCCTGCCCATTTCCCGTCAGTGTACTGTGGTGACCAGGGTTCCTCCTGGTAGATTAGGTCAGAGGGGTAGAGGTCTCGAACGGTCTGGGCAATGGTCAAGTCTTCTGGAGCTAATGGTTCCAGCTGTCTCTGTGCTAGTTCAGCTTTAACTTTTTTTACTGCTTCTCCTTTCAAGGCATAACACACTCCGTAGGCTGTCCGCTCCATGTAGTTTTTCGGATTTGCATAACCAGATGAGTAATAGACTAATCTACTGGATTTCATTTCCCTGAGCCAGTTTCCAGAAACCAGCAGAGTATCAGAATCAATTTTGACTATTAGGTCCTGATTTTCTGCGTCCTCTGCCAGGGTGTCAATAATGCCTCGAATGCAGTCAGGTCCCCGCAGGTTCCCCTTCCGTGCAAAAGAGCTCTGCATATATCGTGAGCCCCCAGCTGTAGTGACTTGAGTTTCGAAAGCCTGACTGCATGGATTGTTCTGGTCATCCACTACAGTGATGGCGGCTTCGGGAAGAGCCGCCCGGATTCCGAGTATACATTGCAAGGCTTCTTCCTCATCCTGCGAGTACGTGAATAGATAAAACTTAATCATACTGGACCATATGGGAAAAGAGTTCCACCAGCAACGGGAATCTGGACCGTACCTAACAGGTACTGTACAACCTTGTTGTTCGTAATGTTGGCTAGCTGGAAAGAGTAAACGAAGGGCGGTTCCTCTTTCCCAGCAGAATCTATCATGAGCGTGTAGGGTTTAATAGCGGCGGGCTCATATTCAATAGCCGCACCCGTAATTGTACTATGGTCATCCAGAGACAACCGCAGATATACTGGACCGTCCTGGGTGAAACTCGAATAGTACCAACCCTCGGGGTCTATAGTTTCGGGATATAAGCCTAAGTAACTTCCGTTCAACATGACCTGCCCGGAGCGAACCTTAATGCCTATCCTCTCTCCATTCTCATTGTAGTTTATCTGGACTTCAAACCCGAAGGAAGTTGCAGGCAGGAACACAGCCCCCCGGTGCAGTTGTTGAATATAGCCGTTACGCCCTGCAACGGTTCGAGCCAGTGGAATAGATAAGTCAGCATTGCTATCCTTGGTACTGCTCACGTAGGACAACTCTCGGGTACTCTGGATATTTAGATACCACGTAATATTTGCATTCAGAGGGGCCCTTTCGCCGCTCCTGACCGTGTTCAAAATACCTGGAGTTCCTCCGATTGGGATTACATTCTTGCCCTCTACAATGATGCCAGCACAATATTTAACCGCGGCATTGCTTCCATTATTTTCCGGGTCGTACACGATGGAGAACATGTTGTCCTCCCGGTTACGCATGAGTGGGTCATCGTTGTACGGGGGAGCAACGCTGGCGGATAGGGCATAGCCGTCGCCATAGCCTGGTGGTATCGGGTCCGGCAGGGAGTCGAATGGCGGTGCCTCGTTAAACATCTCGGCACCAGGAATCCCCGGTGCCGGATGTTCAAACAGGTTAGGCACCGGGGGAAGCTCCGAATAGGTTACTTCGTTTTCCGGTGGCATAGCTGGATAATGTTACTTGGTCGTTTTCTGAACAACGGGAGCCACGGTTTCCGTGGGTTCCGGGGATTCCTGGGACCAGGACAGAACCCCGTCCTTGGTTACGGTAATGCAGGTACCATCCTTACAGACGGTCGTAGCCTCCGGGGTAATTACCCCGCTATAGCCCGTCTGCCCGGTGCACCCCATCAGGCCCAGCCCGGAGAGTGCGCCAAGAATGACACCAATGATGGCAGACAGAATGTTCTTATACTTCTCCGGCATGCCGAAGCCAACACAATACTTGGCAACGAGGGCTCCAAAGATTTCGGCTTCACCATCAATGAGGTGGCGCGCCTGATGGAGGTAGGGACGCTGTTTGGCTTCGGACAGTGTATTCCACGCGGTAGCGTTGTCGGTCAGGGAGTAGAGCTGTTCAGCTACGTCCTGCAATTCTTCTTCTGGTAATTTCGTCATGGTTATTTATGGTTAATGGTTTATACGGGGTATTCCGTATATTCGTGGGGCTGGAAGATGGTGCGGCAGAAGGAACGTCCACGGGCATCAAGCTTGGCAACATTGTTCTTTCCGTCCGTGTCCTTGTAGTATTCGATATATCCCTTCTCCTGCAATGATTTAAGATACCGTTTGCAACTCTGACCATTTACTCGAATTGCGGACGCTATCTTTTTAGTAGTCAACTTAATAGCCCCACCCCGCTCATGCAGGAGAAGGAGAATCTTGATGTGCTCCAGGGTCAGGGTATTATCCAGCAGGTCAATGTTCATCAGGATTCCATAGAGCAAAGCCTGTTGGCTCATGTCCGTGGGCTTGATGGTACGATTGGTCGTGTAGGTAATCTTTTTACTCATCGTCGGTATCTCGGTCGCTGTTGCTAGTTAAACCCAGGTGGCGTTCCAAGTCAAGGAGATTATATCCATATCGTGTCTTTCTCCCCCGGCCCGCATCCTCACGGTAGCGAACACGGTGAATCTTCCCACGCTTGAACAGCATGGTAAGGGAGGCTGAGGAATTGAACCCGCTGATTTCCAACGCCGTGGCTACGTCAACGTAGCCATTGGGGAGGTAGTCGAACAGGTCCGCCGTGAGATTTTTAAGATACTCTTCGGCGATGTTCCCATCCCAGTAAACGTCCTTACCTCTCTTGGCCTTCGGAGCTTTCAGGCGGTTGAGGTGAGCCAGAACACAGGCGGACGTTCGTCCGCATCGTTCTGCGATTTCCTTGGTTGAGACATAGCCCTCCGGGACCCGAAGAGAGTTGGGAGTATTGTTCCGGGGATTCCGGGGGTGCTTAATCATGGGATGTTTAATCAGTTGGTTTTTAGATGTTTTCATACAGGTGGGGTACAATCAGTGCATTGAGGATTCGGAAACGGCTGTCCCTGATATTGGGCTTAATCTGTAATGAGTCCAAGTCAATCCATCGCCCGTTCTTCCATATGTGAAGATAGCCGTCCATCCCCTGCTTTAACACATAGGGCTTATCTCCCGGCTTAAAGGTATTCCCTTCCAGCAGAGTGTCGGACCGCACAAAGCAAAGATGGGAACCCCATCCGATGATGGGATAAATCTTTCCCTGCTGAGTCTGGTCAAAGAAGTTACCCTCATAGGTAATGAACTTATCGTCCGTATTCTGATAAATGTCATGAGGGTTATCGTCGGAAACGTACAGGTATTCCTTCCCGCGGAAGCATGTAGAATGAACGTTTTCTTCTATCCGTCTTTGGACATTCTGCCACAGGTTAATCACGGCATCGCCCGCACCAAACCTCCGACCATAGACGTAGTTATTCCGGTCGATGATTTCATTGACCCACACAGGTCCCTGCTCACGTAACCAGTTGATAACTCTCTTCTTATAGTCTTCAACGACTCGCTCCGTGGGTTCCTCCACTTCCTTTAGGTACTTTCTCATAGCAGAGGTAGGGATGTAGATGGCATCTTGCCCCTTAATCATGCAGGGATAGAGAGCCTTGCGGAATCGCTTGAGGAAGTCCCCACTATACAACTGGGTGGGGAGAACACTGCTATGTAACTCCTTCGTCAGGCGGGTGACCAATTCATCTACCAGCACAATACGGTCTCCGATACTTTGAACGGTAAGCCAGACGAATTCGGGAACAGAATTGGAGGGGTTGCATTGAGTTTGAATACAATCCTCAAACTCTTCGGGCATTTCGGGAACCTTCATCAGAGCCTCCATCATGCGGGCAAAGGGACCGACATACAGTGAATTGGCCGCAGGGTTGAGGGTAATGAGTTTGTGCCAAACCAGGATGTTCATGGCCTGCTCGACGAGAGTAACATTTCCACTGCACGGAGACAGGTTCCAGGTTTGGGGGTTCAGCCCTGCGCTTTCCTGGAGGGTATAGGTCAGGTCACAAACACCTTCCGCGAAACCGCGCTTCCGCATGAACTTGACGAAGATGATGTAAGCTAAGGACCAGACACGCTTTTCGTCCAAGGTTTCCATGCGCTCGGTGGAGGTGGTTCTCCGCCGCCTTAGAATGTTGCGGAACTTCACGACGGTATCCACGGGAGCCGCGGTATACTCGGATTCCATGGGTTCCGTGTATCCCGTGGCTTCCTTGATGGACTTCTTGAGGGATTCGGTTACCCGAGATACCGGGGCTTCCGTGGAGTCCGCTTCATCCAGTCGGGTGAGGGTAACAGGTTTTGTCTTAATCCGATTAAGAACATTCAACCCCGTGAGCGTGCATTGCCACAGACGGAAGTTGTTGGGTCGGAACAGGAGGCCATGATACTCCAGGGACCTGAGAGCATTACGAACGGAATCGCGGGAAATGCCAAGGTTATATAGACGGACGTGGTCCCATACCTCGGAAAGTTTTGCTCCACGGTTAAGCACGTTTTCAACGGACAGGATGCCCCGCAGAATGAGATAGAACATCTTGGGCCTAATGTCCTTGGCATTATATTCGGGACTCAACGGAAGCCCCTGGGCGATGGTAATTGATTTTGCAATGTGCGACATGATTGTATGTTGTTTGGGTTACGGGGGCCAGAATACCAGCCCCCGCTATCTTGTCAAGAAATAATTTTAACAATCTACTTTGAGCAGGTCATACGCATCCCACTTAACGAGTTCCCATAGCTTGTCCTTTTCATCCATCGTCATGTACTCTCCCGTGATACGAAACTTCAACATTTCGTAAGTCTGAGCATTGAGAGTGAAGACTTTTTTATATTTTTCTTCTTCACTGGTGCGGGCCTCCTGCATCCAAGGTTTTGTCTTTTCCAGTTGAACCAGACTTTGCGAATCCCAGCCGAGGCGGTCGAATATCGTTTCTACCAACTCCCTTTCCGTGGGTGCATCAATGGCGGCTCCAGTACCTTGAGGTTCTTCTATGCCAGCCTCTTCAAATACCTTCTTGATTTCTTCGCGGTAAATATCTCCCGCGGCTTTTGTGAGTACCTCCTTGCGGGGAACCGGGGTCGGCTTAGACACATTCTGGATTTTGATTTCAGGTGTCAGAGATATGTCCTTGTAATAGTAGCCAGCTTCGCTAACGATTGAGACTACTTTGGTATTCGGGTCAATCAGGACGATGCGCTTCACTCCAGGTCTGACAATAGCATTCTCATCGGATTCCCACATTTTATCCCATAGGTTATCCATTTCTTGTTTGGTCATCGGTTCTATCCCCAAGGATTCGCGCTTGGAGTTTTCGATTCGGATGAACCCTGCATAATCACGAAGCAGGGTGCTGAGCTTATCTTGTTCTGTTTTGTATTTATTTACCATGATTGTATTTAGTTGGTGAGAAATGATTCTATCGGCGGGGATGTTCAGCCCTCCAGTAAACGAAGATGTACCAGAGCACGAGTAGGTGATAGTGAACGTGGACCACGAAGGTGATGGCTAGGAACCAGAGAGCTACGTATACGGGAACCATCGTCAACCCCAGCCAGAAGGTAGTGGCGGGAGGAAGTATGATAAGCTCCCACAACATGAGGACAGCGGCCAGGGCCGCAGAAACTATGATGGCAACTGTTGCCTGCCAGTGTGCCTGACCCATGTATTCACAGATGGTCGTGATTTCGTGGTAGTTTCTCCCATACCTATTAGCAACAGGAGAATGTAGCATTTCCCCCTCACGATGGAGAAACGCTTGAAACTTCCTGATGAGAGGTTGTATGGTCAAGCCACCCAGGGTTCTGATGGTGAGTGCCAGGACAATGGCTACAACAATGATGGCGACAAAGGTGTGCGGGTCACCGTCGCAGTAGGTAAATAACATGGTGGTATTAGTGTTCAGGTTGATAGAAGGCACCTAGTCGAACGACGGTTGCAGGTAGGCGTAAGGTTTTGGTATCTAAAATCTCGTCGTCTATGAAGGCGAGGCGCGGTACATTTGTTTCAAGGTAGAAGGTACGTTGCATCAGTCTATCCCCTACTCTAACCAGCTGGTCGCAACTACAGGCTGAGGGGTCAAAGACTTCAATGGCCAATGCCCTGGCTTCCGCTTCACTGACTGCCATTAGGGCATCAAGTGCAGAGCCGAAGGTCATGTCGTAGCTCGGACCTAACTTCCATTGGCTGTAGGAATAGTTGGTGAAGTCCAGGAGGGAAAACTCTCTAGGAGGTTTGCCTCCCCCTACCCTCCGCAGGGTTCCATCGTCGTACCGCACGAGTATTTCCCGGTCCTTACTTTCATGTTCACTCATGGCCCACCTAATACCGTGGGGTCCCATTAACCGGGAAACCGCGGTTGCCGTGGAGACCGTGGGAGACGTGGAGAACGGGGGTTCAACTTTCTCCCCTTCCAGTTTATCTCCATCTTCCCGCAGGGGAGCGGAGTGTGCTTCCCAGGAGAAGACCGTATCGCCCAGGGACTTCAAAGCTTCCTGGAACTCGAATGTCTTTTTGGAGTTGACGCACCCGTCCGCCGTAAACTGGTTCAGTACAATGTCGTAAGGTTCTACTCCTCGCGTAATTACGAGGTGGGAACCCTGGCTGGCAAGGAGGGGGAACATGCCCTTAATAACGGCACTGACCGCATCGGGGAAGGTGCCCTCAAATGGTGTAACTATATCTTCGTACATGGTTTTAGTTTATAGGTTGATTGCTGGTCATAAACAGTCTAACGGCTGAGGGGATAATTTTTTCAAGTTCCGTTTCAAGATAACATCTACCCATATTTTAGTTCTCCATGTGTTCTTCCAGTTGCTTGGCTAGGGCTACCTTCTGGCGTTTGACGATGATTTCCATGAACTCTTCATCCGACAGGTCAAGGAGCGTTTCAAAGCCCATCAGCTCCGGGTACTTACAGTAGAGAAGAATGGCCTCCTTAAAGACGAAGGGTGGCAACCTCTCCTCATCTGCATTCTTCTTTATGATTTCGTTGACGCGAAGGACCGCAGTGGTAGCGAGTCCACGTATGGTTGTAGTGTATTCGGATTGCATAGTTCCTGCATGGTAGAAGTTTTTCCTGAATTGTCAACTTCTTTCTACCACGTATGACAAAAATAAAAGGCCCCGGAGGAATACATCCTACCGGGGCCGTCGCACAGGAGCTACTTATTTACCGCATCCCTTACCTTTTCCTTTACCTTTTCCCTTCTTCATCGTTGTTGATTACCTGTTAGCTTGTCGATAAGCTCTTGTAAGTCCATTGGTCTACTAGGTTAAGAATTTTGTGCTGATGCATTCTGAACAAAATAGTCATAGAAGTCAAGATATTTTTGGTCCGTTACCTTGATTCCCCTACTGCCCGAGAATGTGGTGTAGGAGCCAGTAACATCATGTCTCGCTTCAATAACTATTTCCAATCCCCTGCGGTAGATGTACTTGGGTTCCTCTTCCGTGGATGCCGGGTCATCTTCACGTACAGTGATGGGATAAGCCCAAGCCTGGGTAGCGGCCCAGGATTCCCCGAGGGCTACAACTTGAGCGACCAGAGATGCGAAGGAAGCGGCATGCTGAGGGGGAACCGAAGCTAAATCTACAGGAGATAACGGAGTCCAGAGCGAATTGTCTCCCAAGGTAGCAATGCTACCTTGGGTAAAATCTCCAGGATTTGTGAATGTAATGTGTAAAAACATGGTTAATTGCTGGTTGGATTAGGCGGGCATGTCGGCAGTAACAAGTTCCTTGTCCCCGATAGCCCACATGTTGGAATCTGTAATATGGTAAATGGTTCCCATGTCCTTGGTGGTCAGGGCCTGATACTCCGCAAGGGTGAGAGATACCAGCTTGATATAGCGGGCATCACCCATTTCAGCATTCAGGCCAGAGGTAGGCACGATGTCAGCGGCAGGGGTGGTGTACATCTTGACTCTCTTTCGAATATCAAAAGTCCGATTAGTACCCCCGGCCAGAACCATGTCCCCCGCTGGGGTAGTTTCCCCAAAGTAACTGGCGGAACCGAAGTAAATATTCTGAGCTGTAGGCAGGGCTATGCCCTTTAGGGCATTAAGACCATAGTCCACTGAAAGCCCCATATTAACTATGGCCAGCTGTTGCCCGCTACCACCCCCTGTAATTTTCAGTCCTCCCGTGGCCGTACCCTGAACCTGGAGCAAACCCCCGAAATAACTGACCGCAGTTTCAGGGATTTGAATGCCGGAAGAGAATGAAGCAATGCCGGATACATTCAAGGTCTGGCTCATAGTAACGCCTGCCTGGAAGGCAGTGGCAGATTTAACCGTTACCGGGCCTGCTCCCACAGTTGTGGCACCCGTATCTCCGTTGAACAGAAGTATCGGAGTGTTGAACTTGTTGCGAATGGCAAGCTGAGCATCGTTTGTCCTAAAGCCCATGGAGAACAAGGTAGCCCCGTTCCACTGCCAGCGAATATCCGGAGCATCAGCTTGAGCCATACCAGTAACCCCCTTCATGAGAAGCTTATTGACATCAGCCTCCGTGTTAGAGGTGAACGTACCATCCACCGTCAGGTCACCGCCCAGGGAAATTGCTCCGGTAGGAGCCACCTGAATGAAGATAGACCGGGTGATGGGGGTCCGCGTCAGCATTGGTCAGGAGCAGATTACCGGATGCCTTGTCCATGCTGAGGTAGTAGGAACCGTTGGTACTGCCGTACTTAACAAGGTCCTGCCGTCCCTCAGTACCCACCGTGGGAAACTCCACAAGGTCGTGCATTGCCACGGACTCCTGCAAGTCGAGGGGAACGGCGATGGACAGGGAGGAATTGTTGGTGCCTTCAATCACGGAAGCCCCGGAACCCGCGCCAAGGATTTTAACCGCGTTAGCCCCGTTGCCAAGAATAATCTGGCCTCCGTCAGCCATGGTCAGGCTGGGAACATTGGCCAGGGTTGCCGTGATAGTAGCATCCACCATGTCCTTGTTCATGATATCAGGAGCATCAGGGCTGGCCTTGGTAACTCTGGTAAGTCCGTTCTGGAACTCCCATTGCCCGGTAATCGTTTGAGCCTCAGCGGGGTTGAAGGTCGGAACAGAACTAACGGCGGCATCCACGTAAGCCTTGTTGGCCGCGTGGCCATCCTGGGTGGGATTGGCTACCGTAATGTTCGAGAAAGTCCAGGCCCCAGTAATGTCCTGGTTAGACGCAGGGTCAAAGCCAGAACCGCTACCACCACCGGAGCCTAAACTAAAATTTCGGATGCTAACGAAGAACTTGCTATCGGCAATCGTGGATTGCAGGTTAAGAACCGCGGTAGCCTCGGTAGCCACGAAGACCAACTGCTTGGTAGTAACGCCCCCGGCAAGGAAGGCACGCGGGGCTCCCGCGGTATCCGTGGCAAGGAGGGCATAGCTCATCTCCGGGTTGGGCTTGGTTTCCTTTAACCCACCCAAGTCGGGGCTGACATTGATGGAGTAGAGCTTGCCACTGGTAAGGTTCGCAATACTATAGAATCCGGGAGCAACGGCGGAACCGTCGTCCGGTAAGGGACTGACCGAGTATCCGGTCAGATAATCGAAGCCCCGGGGTTTCAGGGCAACCGTGGCATACGCGGATTCCACGGTAGCCGCGGGGTCCTGTTCGTTGGTAGCCACGACAAAATATTTGCCGTTGGGATTGGTGATGTTCAGGAGCTGGCCCTGAACGTTGCCGCGAATGATGTAGTCCGCATCCTGGATATTGGACCACGTGGAATCCGTGGGAGCGGTAGCTGTCAGCTTAAAAAGGACAGGACGGTCGGAGGCAAGGAGCCATGCGGTATTCGCATCAGCGTTGCCTAGTTTGTAGGTGACTCCGGGAGTGATGGGAGTCCCGTTTACGTAATCGGTGATTTCCATGGTGATAAAATATTTGGGCCCGGCCCACCGAAGCATAGCTCATAGGGTCGGGCCCGTCAAGGTTATTTGTTCAGGTTAAGCGATATTGCCTACGAAGGAGAACGTGACCCTGCCAGAGAACTTGTTGGCGGCTCCACCCGTGGGGGCAGTCACCGTAGCCAAGTTCATGGACCGACCCTTACCAAGGGGAGTATCCTGGCTGACGATGAAGCGGCCCCGGATGTTCTTGCCAGTAACCACGCCGTTCGTGGAGAACAAGGGTTCGAGAGCAGTCACATCCGCAGTAGCTACGCCGGAGAACTCTTCATAGCCCACATTCTGGCTAGTCAGGGTAATCTTGCCGTCTACCGCGAAGGCGGCATCATCACACTGGGTTACGATGTCCACGGCATAGTAGCCTGCGGGAAGCGGACCTACCAGTTCAACAACCCCGTCAGTGCTGGACAGCACCTTGGAAGAGAAAACGGGCATGGAGGAAACGCCGGAGTAGGCGGCGATGTTCACGTTAGCCGGAGTCGCCCCGTCCACATACAGCCATGCCTCAACACCTGCGGCCACGAAGTAGGCAGAACCTGCCTGGGTCGTAAGGGGAGGATTCTCAATAGCAGAAGCCAGGGCGTTACCCGTTTTGGAGAACACCGTCACCGGAGTATCGGAGCTCACCTTGAGTTCGTACATGGTCCCGGCAGTCAGTCCGGTAACATGTCTCCATTCTTCCGGGTCAATAGTTGCAGGGAGCTGAACCACTACGGGAGCCGGAATGGGGCTTTCCGCCATGGTCAGGGAAATAACTGCACCTTCCAAGGCATCAATTACGAGGTAGGCACTGGTCTGTCCGGCTTCGGTGGTGAAGTAGAAAGCAGTGCCGTTAAGATAGCCTTGAGCCTGGATGGTGGTGAGAGCTTCTTCCTTGGCGATAGTGACCTTGGGAAGCTTGGTGGAAGTGACAGTAAACTTGTACCGGGTGCTTGCGGTTAATCCGGTCAGTTGATATACCTGCCCCCGAGTAATCGGGGCATCAGTTGCGGGGATAGGAAGTGCGATAGTTGCCATAATAGTATGAAGTTAATTGGTTTATGCCTGAGCCTTATTCTGTACAGTTACAGGGGTAAGGAGAATACCATGGCCCAAGGGTACGTGGGCCGTAGCATTTGCGGGAATTACGATGTCACCGTCATGGACGAAGACCTCCTGAACAGACCCGGCAATGGTATCTCCGAAGTAGATAACCGCAGATGCTGTTTCAGGGTTCGCCGTATCCGTCACGAAGTTCACCTGATGAGCGATACCTGCCGTAACTCCAACTGTACCATATGTACTGGCCGGAGCGGTAGCAACGTCCAGAGTAATAACGGTTTCAGCCAAGGTAGCTTCCACCATCAGAGAGGCTTTAACCTTTACATGAGCCTTGAAAGGACGGTTAAAGAGGTCAGGCCCCTCAGCGATGGTGTCCGGGTCTTCTTCCAAAAGGCAGGTGGGAACTCCCCTGTCACTCTTTAAGGAGATTACGAAATCACCAGCTCCTGTGGGTGTCAGGGTATATTCGGCTCCTGGTTCCAGGATAACGGTTTTGGTGGTGGGAATAGTAATGTCAGTTGCCATGTTGAAGCTTGGTTAGGTGTTACAGTCCAACGCCGGATGCGATGATAGATTCGAGGTCAGCACCTTCGGCGAGTTCCTCGTCAGCATCTGCTTCGGTTTCTTCCTTGGGGCTTTCGGTTTCTTCCTTGTCGTCATCCTCTTCGTCGTGGTCTGAAAGTTCTTCATCCTCAACGCTCAGGACCTCGATGGCCTTGCCATCGTCGGAGACTACGCCAGTTGCCATGAGCTGGACTTCATCGCCGGGTTTAAGTTCTCCGAATTTTTCGGGGTCGTATGCGATTTTCATGTTCGTAAAATTAAAATGGGGCGGGCAGGAATCTCCCACCCGCCCCGGTTGTTAGTTAAAGGGTTGAGGCTTACAGGCCAGCTACAGCCGCGGGCGTGCTAACCAGGGAACCAATGGGGTTGCCATCGGCACCCACAATGGACTGACCGGAGGTGGTACGCACGTGGCGGATGACCACACCGTGACGGGGGAACATCGGCATAGGAGCGGCAGAGAGAGTCGCAATGAACAGACCCTGGGTACCCATGTAGTTACCACCGTTGTCCTTGTTGTTCACCCAGGTGAGCTCACCAGCATAGGTCACCGGGTCCCACTTGGCCTGACCATAGGCGGAGATAGGACGGGGAACCAGAGACTTGTACACGTCCTTGACGAACACGATGGTGTCTTCATACGGGGCGTTCAGGTAAGCCGGGTTCGGAACATAACGGGAACCAACCGTGGTCTGAACCTTGATGTACTGGGGAACTTCCACCCACTTCTTGCCAGTCGACCGACTGTCATCGAAGGTGTAGCGGGGGTTCATGTTGTCAACGATGTAAGTAAAGCCCTTATAGGTCCACTTCACACCGAGCTGGCGGAGCAGGGTAGCTTCCTTGCCCTCAGCGGCCTCAGCGAAGTTCCAATCCTTGTGGATGATTTCGTTCTTGCGGAGAATGAAGTCCACGGTATCCTTGGAAGTGTAGGCCAGGAACACGGGGGAACCCTGGTCCATGAAGGCGGCGGATTCACCAGCACCTTCGTTGATGAGCAACTGCCAGACCTGGTTCATGATGTCATCGTTCAGGGCACCTTCCGGCTTGACTTCCGGCATGGAGTTGATGTCATTGTGCACCACGTCCAGACCAACGATACCAGCCTTGGTCGGAATCAGTTTGTAGGAAGCAATGTTGATGTACGCCGTGCGGTAGAAGCGGGACCAAGTGTTACCCACGTTGCGGACCAACTGCTTGACCACGTTTTCCGCCTGCTGTTGAGCCTGCCAGGACTGACGCATGCGGAGTACGTCCAGCTTCTGAGAGGCCAGACGGGTGATGAAGCGGCTGTAGGAATACTCGGTTGCACCCGTATCATTAACCGTAATCGGAATCTGGTCAGAGGTGGAGTCGCGGTTGATGTTCATCCATTCGGGACGGACATCCGTAGCACCGAAGGTTGCGATTCGGCCAGAATCACCAACGCCGTCCGTCCACTCACCAGACATAATCATCTGAGAGTTCCACGGGGAAGTACGAGCAAAGGTGCTGTACATAGTGGCGTTAAGCAGGTTGGTCATCGTGACCAACTTGAGTTCACTGGCCCGAATGCCGTTAGGAGAAGTAAGATTTGCCATTTGAATTGGTGTTGTTATTATGATTGCAACACTTGTTCCGTGACGAAGATGTGAGGTTCTTTTGCGGTCAAGGCAGGGTCAGGACCAGGAAATTATCACCTGCAATGGAAATGTTTTTGGTTTGTCCGCGGGAAGACAAGAAAGGGTGCACCGCTTTGATGCACCCTTCTTGGACCTAATCTAGCAGATTGTCAAGAACTTTCTGCTATTATTTTTAACGAAGTAAATCAAACGCTCCGCGGATAATATCCGTAACGTTACCGGAGTCGGTAGGCTTCGTTACTTCGGGCGGGGCGGAGTCCCCCTTGGAAGGGCGGGGAGCGGCACCGCGGAGTTTCTTGACCTTGGCTTCCAGGGCCTCAATCGTTCCACGGGCTTCCAGCAATTCCTTCTGCATCAGCTCGGTCAGGGCACGGTCCATGAAGGAACCGTTGTCAATCTTATGCGCGAGGTGTCTTGCGTGTTTCAGATTGTCCTCGGTAATCTCGGAAGTGATTCCCAGTTCCTTGGCGCGTTCCTTCATGTTATCCAGGGTGTAATTGTCGAGATTAACTTCGTATTTACCCTCAGCATTCTTGCCCTGGCTGGCCTTCAACTCTTCAACGTATTTGTCGGCTTCGGCCTGGAACTTCCCATGAGCCGCGATAGCCTTGTCCCGGACATTGGCCATGCGGACAAACCGGGCAAGGTCAGTACCCGTAAGACCAGCTTCTGTACCAATGGTTTCATACGCATCGTCGCGGTCAATGGGGTCAAGGTCCGGGTTGAGGGCAACCTCGTTCAGCTTGTCCAGGTCCATCGCCGCCCCAGCCTTCTGGACAATAGCGGTAATCTTAGCGTTAGCCTTATTGTACGGGCCAGAGACTTGTTCCTTGTATTCGTCCGTGGCCGTGTAAGCGTAGCCCTTGACGATGTTGCGGAGGGATTCGAGTTCTTCATTGTCCGGGGTACTGTTCTTTGCTTCTTCCAACTGGCGGCGCAGGTCATCGGCCTCGCGCTTCGCGGTCTTCAACTGGACACGCATTTCGGCAAACGCCTTGCCTGCCGCCTTACTGGTGCGGGGAGCCTTCGGCTCATCATCTTCCGGCTTCTGTTCTTCGTCGTCACCTTCCTTCTGTTCTTCCTCTTCGGTTTCTTCCGGCTTCGGTTCCTCTTCGGTTTCTTCCGGCTTCGGTTCCTCGGTAACCACGGGAGCCGCGCCGTTGGTGTTGATGGGTGCCGGGGTGTCCGGGGTAACGACGGTCCCCGTGGCTACCGTGGGCTCCGCGGTTTCGGGGGTAAGCGTTTCATCGCTAAACACTTGGTCAAAAATATCATGGACAGCAGTAGCGATGGAGCCAGGAATGGCTCCCTCCACTTGAGGCGTGGGAATATTATTTTCAGGCATTGCTTTTATTAGTTATTGGAGTTGTTCGGATTGAGAGCTTTAATCCAGGCGTTGCGCTCGGCGGTTGCCGTCGAGAGAAGCTGGTCGCTGGTCAGAGTTGCTTCATCATATTCGGAGAGTTTATAGAGGCTATCTATAACAGACTTAGCCCCTGCGGCATATGCTCCGTTCAGTGCCGCGGATTCGATGGTAGTTGGAAGCACGGCATTAAGCCGGGACTGGATGATGAGAAGAGCTTCTTGCATCACCGGGTCGAGCAAGAGCTCGCGGAGGCGTTCGGTTCCTCCACGATTCTGCCGGAAGGTTTCTGCCGTAAAGGTCGGCCATGCGGAGGGACTATCCACGGGAACCTCCTAATTGTTTGGTGGCTTTGGCATTAGCTTCAACCGCCTCGCGGGCGAGGTCAGCTTCCTGCTTCTGCCGGGCCAGTTCGATTTCAGCATCCACCTTCTTCTGCTTGAGGGCGATTTCGGCTTCCGCTTCCATTTGTTCAGGGGTAGGTCCTTCCTGCTGGGGCTGGGCCTGCGCCTGGGCCTGCATAGCCTGCAACGCCCTCATGCCGTTGGTGATGATTTCGTTACAACGCTTAATCAGTTTCTCGTACTGTTCAAACTCCGGCACCACTTCCTTGCTGGCCTGCAAATAGTCCATGTGACCAGCAAGCTGGGCGACAAGAAGTTGCAGGGGTTGCGCGAGTTCAGCCATTTGTTCCGGCTCAAGCTGAGCATCGGGAACCATTTGGAGAATGAAGTTGGCATGCACTTCGGCATGTGTTCTGTGGTCTTCATTTGGCATCACGGGAACTTCGGCCCCCATCATCAACTGGTTGTTCTGCATGGCCGCGATGGAAGCGGCAACGGTTTCAGCGGGGTTAGAGCCATCCTTCAACGGCATGAACATGTCAGCCGTCGTAGCATTAGTTTCGTTGGCAAGCACCATACGGACCAACCGCTCCTGACCCTGCCTCGGCATGAACTGCATGTAGTTGAGGCACTGGCGGAGAGCCATGGTGCGGCGGACCTGACTACCTGCGCCAATCGGAGGAAGAGCGGAAACGCTGTCCAGGTCGATTTGGTAGAAGGCTTCCAGGGGTACTCCAGCCTCTTCCAGGCGGTCGAGCATGCGCTGGCGTTCGTTATATCCCGCTATGCTATCGTCGTAGTCCTTCTTAATGACACGGCGGACGATTTCCCGGAACAGGATGGTCAGATGCTCCAGAAGCATATCCATGATATTGTTGCTGACCTTGCTGGCATTACCCATGCGGATTTCAGCTTCAAACTGGGTTCTCCCCATACCGCCGTCCGCGTTGGTGTCAATTTCGCCAATCCGTTCCTGAATCTGGTTTTGAATCATCGTCAGCGGAAGGGCCGCTACGTTTTGAAGATTCGGAACCGGATTCTGTTTCAGGTCCACGTTGGAGTCATAGATGGTATAGGCCCCCATCGGATTGACCATGGACGTGAGTCTTGCCGTTTCACTGGTGGCCGCAACGTTGACGGACATACCGAGCATGGCCGCATCCATCGCCTGATTGAGCAGACGATTGGAGCACCGGGTGTGAGGCAGGAGGTCATTGCCATAGCCGCGGAGTGCGTGAATATCCCCGTTGGTGCTACTGCCTTGAGGGAAGAGAATAAACGCTTCTTCCATGGAACTATATGCGGCATCCTTCGTGTAGAGGAACTTCGTATCGTCGATGTCGCGGTTGGCATCACGTTTCACGTCCTGGCCGTTATTGCCATTGCCGTTGACAAAGAAAATGGAATGAGTAATCGACCCGTCAAACTCGCGCACCCACATGTGGGCTACAGGGATTTGAGTACCGATGATGTCGGTCAGGGTGTAGTCCCCGTCCTTGAGCATATCCTCAACGGCCTTGGCTACACGTTGCGGCTGAACCGTTTGATTATAGGAGGCATACTTTAGCACGGCCATAACGGCATCGACATCCCAGCCAGCTTCTTTAGCTATCTTGGGGTCCCGGATGTAATCGTAGAGTTCGTGAGCGCGAAGCGTGCGCGTAGCGAATACCACTTCCAGGGTCTTACTGTCCGGCTTTACCTTGCGCTCAAACGCAAATTCATTGAGACTCCCCGCCTTGAAATACCAGGAGTCGGCATCTTCAAAGTAAGCAATGCCGAGACCAAAGAAGGCAAAATAATGCAGGAGGTCCGTGATAATCGACGTGAACCCCGGCATGGACTTCACCATCTTGGTAATCTCGGCGGTCAGGATGTCAGAGTAAATCGGCTGGCGGGACTTGTCTCCGAACTTGGTTTGCAGGGAGACGAGGCTGGGGTTGGAAGCCCACACTTCGCGCAGGGCGGCGGCGGTCTTCTCATGGATAATCCGCATGTTGCGGAAGTTGTAATTGGTTCGATAGGCTTGGCCTACCGCGGAAAGGGCCGCAGGGTCATAGGGTTGCTGGCCGTCCAACTCCGCCTGCGCCTGGGTCCGCATCTGCAACGACAGTTGGTCGGCGGTAAGGCAGGCGTACAGGAGTGCACGGGCTTGGTCGGCAGTGGGGACCCTGCGTTTCAGCAGGTCCCCGTTCTGGTCAACAACCCCAATAATCCCAGGACCCACGGGGGCTATGGAATCGGGACTAGACATGAGCTTTAAACATATTCGGATTCAGGGTCTTCTTCGGGTTTCACCACGGTTCCCATAGTTTTCTTGGCCTTACCCTTCTTAGGAGCAGGAGCCTCGGGTTCGGTTTCCGTGGGTTCCTCGGGTTCGGTTTCCGTGGGAGCTTCTGCTCCGGGGTTCAGGATATGAAGAGGTTCCCGCGCAATAGCTTTGTTTGCCCCACCCCGCTGTTCCTCGGTTCCCATGAGTTCCGCGTTCTTCGCGCTGAAACTGGCAATCGTAACCTCGGCAGGGGACGTGACAATGGTTTCGCCCAGGGACTGGGGTAGGGTAAAGCCTGCGGCATCCGGTTCGAGGCCAATCTCAATATAGCCATCGGGGTCCAGCATATGGCACTTCTCGGTCAGCACCTTGTCCAGGAAAAGACGGAAGTGAGGGGCGATGGTGGTGTAGGGAACCCGCTGGGGATATTTCTTAGCCAGTTGGCTGGATATGACGAACGTACCATCCAGGGTACGGGATTCCGCGGAATCCGTGGTTGCCGGGATAGTGAAGAACCTCAAGCCTACGGTGTCACACTTCTTACGCCAGAACGCGGCATCCAGGGCATCAATGGCTCCGGGTTTAAAGGTTTCATTACCGCGCTCGGAGACCCATATGATGGCACGTTCATCGGGAGCGGCTTCATAGTCCAAGACCTGGATGAGGCGGGCGAACATGTGGGTGACCAGGGCATAGCCACCGGAGACGGGGGTGAGAAGTTCGATAGTCTTCAAACTACGGAACTGATTGCGTAACAGTTTGAGCATGGGTTCAGCCGCCGCTTTCGCCCGGTACGGAAGCAGGAGCCAGATGTCATGGTCATTGCGGCTTTCTGCCGCTACACTGTCTAGCAGGGATTGAGCAATTTGCATACCATTAACGAGTACGCGGGGCTCACACGGGATTGCGATTGTTGCCATTGTAATGTGTTGTTAGTTAGAGTATTGTATTGTATCTCTTATGGTATTCGATGTGAGAAGCTTTTTCAGCGGCTTCTGACAGGGAAAGGGTTGCCTGGGGAGGGTAAAGGGCGGTAGACCATGTAGTCATGAGACTGGCAAAGGCATACCAGCGGAAATAGAATTGGGATTCCACCAGGGGTTCGTACATGAAGTGACTAAAGAAAGGATACTTGCGACCTTCGTGGGTTCCCGGATACTTGCGGGACCCGCACCAGTTGCGGGCGATGGCTGTTCGTAGGTAGATGTTTTTGCCGGGACGAACCTCCATGTCCTTGGGGCACATGAGGTGCTGAACGTTGTGGGTAGTACCTGGGCGGCGAATCTCGGTGCCCCTCGGTTTGAGTGTGGTTCGAGATTGCCCCGAGAATATGTAGGGGTTTCTCGTTATCCAGGAAAGGTAGTAGGCCCTGTACTTCCAGGCGTTGCCCCACAGGTCAGGGTTCCTGCGAATCTTGACGAAGATGTTGGCGTTAAAAGAGCACTCCGGTTCCAGACCCTCCGGTTTCTTGTAATATTCTTCGCGTCGGAACTTCATCTCAATTCGTGGGTTCGTCGGATTTGTTGCCAGAAGTTTTACCAGGATTCTTCTTCATGTCAATTAAATAATTAACAAAGTTGATGAACGTTGTGGCATCAAACTCAGGAAGTTCGTCCCGGTAGCTGTAGTAGGCACTGGCACTGGCCATGGGGATGGCGGGCCAAGGTTCATAGGTTTTAGTCAGAGACTCTGCCGTATCCCGAAGGAACTGTTCGTACTCGGGGTTAGGAGCTATGAGGCTAAGGAACATGTCGGCTTCCGCTTCCGCATCCTTCGGTTCCGGTTCAACCTTGCGGTCAAACACCAGGGGATTTTTTGAATGTTGAATCCTAATAAACTTCGGGTCGCAATTCCTGGCTTTCAGGCATCCTCTGGTGTGCTCCTTAAAGGTGATTCGGTAGTGCTTGGCATACTCCGTCAGGGTGTGCATATCGTCCAGCCAGTAGTTCATTTGAGCCCACCAGGACCGGAGAGTTTCAATGCGGAGGCGGATGAGGTAGGCAGTCCTTGTTATCTGGTCGAAGCATCCGCAGTGCATGCGGGTCATTTCCCGCTTACTCATGTAGAGGATGTTCCCGCATTTGCACTTGACAGCATAGGGGTGGAGAGGAACATGAGAGTATCCGACCACCCGGAGAAGTCCCTTGATGCACCCTACACGATAGGGTTTATCTTCCTTGCCAACGTAATCCGTAAAAATGGGTGGAGTCTCTACCTCTTCGGGAAGTTGTAGCAGGGATATGGGAGTCCAACGACGAAGGAGTTCTTGAATGTTCGGGTCAGTCATGCAGGTATTATACCGCCGTAGCCTGCTCCGTCAACTTTATTTTTCGTCATCTTCCGGCTTCTCGCCCTTCTTCTTGAGTTTAAGGGTGATAATGCGTGCGGCACTTTCCTCTTTAATTTCTGGACGCTTGCCGTCCTTGTCGAGAGGTATGGGGCCATCGTGGAGTCCGAGCTGGGTAACGGTCTCAGTCTGTTCAAGTTCAAACTGTTGCATCACCTTGGTCATCAGGTTGAGGTCGCGCTTCTCAATAGCTGTATTGAGTCGTTCCCACAGGCCCTGGCTTCTTTCCATGATGGACAAGTGGACGGGAACCTGCTTTAGGCTGGTAATCTCTTCCTCCTGCATGAACGCGGCTACCTTGGCAATACCCCCCTGCATCATATCCTTGAACTTGTCCCCCATGGATTCCACGATTTCCAGTTCAATTTCACTGCGGCGTTTCTGACGCTCGGCAATCCTGGCCTGAGTATTCCTGGTGTAAGTGGTCAGGAGTTCATTACGCATCGCCAGTTCCTCCTTAGAGAGTTGTACGGCATCGACGATTTTATTTATCTCGCTGTCCGTCAACCCCGTGGCCGTGGAAATCACGGATACCGGGGCTCCGGCTTTGAACAGTTCAACAGCTTTGCGTACCAGGGTATTCCGGTGCTTCACCTCAGCAGGGGTGGCCGGGAGGGATTCAGGGTTAAGTGCTTCTGCTAGGTCCATAGTATCAACGGTATAAGAGGTTCATCGCGTTAGCCACTTCGTCGCGGAAGGTATCGCGCAGGGGAGCCGTGGGCTCGGCGGACGTAAATCCCCCCAGGTATCTTCCAACGTCTTCGGCTTCAATGTAGGCAGTACCATCGGGACGGTACTTGATTACGTTCCGTTCTTTTACCACCTTCTGCTCTTTGATGTCAAGGCGAATCTTGCCGAACTCAGGACCCATGATTCCACGGCATACGTGGACCAGCAGAGCTAAAGCGTCCGCGTTGTCCGGGGATTTACGGATACGCTTCTTCATGTTCGCCTTGGGCTCCACGGCAATCTTGCTTCCGTTCATGGTGTAGAGTCGGGACTTCAACTCCACAATGGTCGTACTGTCAAGCCCATACAACTGGCGGGCGTTGATGGCCAGCTTCATGCTACCCCATAGCTCGGAAACTTTGTTGGCGTACTGCTGACATGCCTCCACGTTCTGGAGCAGGCCAATAGGAATCTTGCTGGCCATCCCCGCGAAGCTGACCGTCTGGAAGTCACTGCCTACATGCTGGGCCAGGATTTCCATGAACCCAGTGCCCCCGGTTACGTCAACGGCAAGATACTTACTCTGAACATTTTGTGCCCGAAGGATTTCTGCTACCTGTTGCGCGATGTCGAAGTTTCGCTGTTTCAGGTGTTCCTTGTCCTTGGTGGACTTGAGCATGAAGGTATGAGTGACCGCGCAGACCATGAGACCTTCGGTGGTCCGGCCCACCTTGGCGATTTTAAGACATGACTGGTCTCCGCCGTTGGTGTACGCCGGGTCAAGCCCTGCAATGTTAATGAGTTCCCCGTCGCCCCATATAGGCATGGCATCAGCTCCGCTCCCGTAGATTTCAGCTTCGGACAGGAGGGCACCCTCTTCGGTATCATCGGAGAAAGTAGCCTTATGGAACCGCATCACGAACGGGCTGTTCTCGCCGTATTGGTCAATGGTCTGCTGGACAATGGACAACGGGGTATAGAAACTCCAGTCTTCCCGGCCATACTTGATGCGGGGGTTTTGTGTATTGTCGAAGCGGATGTAAATCCCGTCCTTCGTCTCCCAGGAATACTCTTCAAAAATGTCTACAGAGTTCCATCCATCCTTTGGCATGGCCATCACGCCAAAGGCATCAGCGCGGCTCTTCGGGTTGGAAGCCGCCATCAGTGTGGGCTCGGTATCTGCCCGGTTGGTAATAAGGTTGGTTCGCCAAACTTCCACCAGCTCAATGGGGAGTTCTGACAATTCGTCGTAGAAGACGTGCATGTTCTTGGCTTTAATCCCGATGAAGCGGGAGCTGGGGTCCCCGACGTTGGCGCAGGGAATGATGGAGATGCCGCGGGAGTCGTCGATGGCTCCATCCTCGTTGATGCCCTTAATCTGGCCTTTGCCGTCAACGAGCTTGCCGGGAAACTCCTTCCGCCATAACCTCTTAATGTCCTTGAAGATACGCTTCTTTGCACCTTCAATCGTGGTGGAAGTGACAAGGCACAGGGTATCCACCGGGTCGGCAAGGTAGAAGAGCAGGGCCATGATAGCCATGGATAGGGACTTGCCAGAGGACGAGCCTCCGCCCATGATGCAGACGTTGTGCGTGCACGCCGTCTCTACCATCTTCTCTATCCACGGGGTCCACGTAATCGGCGTAGGACTGCCCTTGTAGTTCCAGAGCAGGTCAATAGCATTATGGGCGTGACCGTATCGGCCAAGGCCACCCTTCTCCTTGGGCCAGGAGTATTTGAAGCACCAGAGTTCGATGTCCAGTTCGGAGACTCCGTACTCCCATTGTCTCCCGTAGCGTGTAAAGTGTCGGGCCATAATCGGTTATAGCTTAATGATTTCCCAGTTGTCAAGATTTAATGTATGGTCTCCGTTCAGTTCGCGGTAGGCCCACAGGAGAATGAGAAGAGCGTCAGCGTTCTGTAGGGTAACACGGAAGTCGGGGAAGGAGTCAGCGGCAATCTGCTTTAGATTGTTCTTCCACTTGGTTCTATCCCTGGCCGTAAGCTCGCTATCGTAAGCTCCCACCGCTCTCATCCACTTGACCGGGGGAACCTCTTCAATGTCGTAGCCGCAGGCGGTAGCATATCCTATGACCCTACCCGTTGCCAGTCCCAGGATGCCGGAGCTTCGGGGATTACTTACCTTGCCGCCTCCGCTCATGGCATAGCTCATCTTCTCAATGACAAGCTTCCTTCTCTTGTGACGGGGCAGACGATTGAGGATGCCTTCCAATTCATTGGTATCCTCCGGCATGTTCTTGACGTAGATTTTCTTCTGCCGGGTGTCCGCGAGAACAAGGGCTCCGTGGACACCGGGGTCACAAGCGACGAGTTGCATGACAGAATATAAGGGGAAAGCCTTTGGCCGTCAAGCAAAATAAAGAACCCCTCCACGCTTCCCAGCGCAGAGGGGTCCCACTCGATGAAAGATATGATTCAACTCCCCATTGCAGTGGGGGGTATGCTCTACATTAGTCTCGTGTCACCGCAGAGAGAAGGCCCATTTCGGCAATAGCCTCAAGCTGGTCCTCCACCGGATGCGGTTTAAACTTGAGGAACGCCTTGGCGTAACTGTTCTTACCATCCCGGCTAACAGCTCGCTGGGCTCCAATCTGCACACGGTAGGGAAGGCAACCACCGCGGCCATGGCCTCGGAGCATCATGAACTGGATGAAGGGGGCACCGACACCAGTATACTGATTACCTTCCGGGGTATATCGGGCCAGGGTCCACTGGTCGCCCATGAAGTCAATAGTGAAGAGTGCGTCAAGGTCGTCTTCGGTCGTGGAGGCATCCTTAATACCAACGGGCTTCTTCACCAGGAGCCACATGGCAAGGGCTCGGTTCACCTGGGACTTGTCGAAGCCTGCGGCTTCATATTCTTCCTTCGTATTCCAGGACTGCGGGAATACTCCGGGCTGGCGTTCGTTGTAGGGGATGGCTTCGCGGAAATATTTCTTGGCCTTGAGTACGATACATTCCAGAGGGTTGTTGCGCTCAGCCACTACCAGACCGTTAAGGAGGAAGGCACCGAGACTACCAATGGGATTTTCCTGCTTGGCTTCTTCGCTGGAGGACTGCCAGAGCTTGAGGTAGGGAATCTGAATATCAGAAGCGTCCGTTTCCCCTTCAAAGGCGGAGTAGGAGTCAACGTTGGCCAGCTCCTGCTTCTCTTCGGAATCGGGGCATTCGCAAGCGGTCAGTTCCAGGGCTTCGTCAGATTCTTGGGTTTTCTTGTTTGCCATAGTATTCTTTGTTTTCTAGTTTCTAATTGTGGAAACTTTCTTTAATGAGTGAACTTGTTTCCTGTAATCTCTTGGCAAGGGTGACAATAGCAGAACTCCTGCCATTGTCAAGAACTTTTTATTTTGTTGAGAGAAGGGCCATAGAGGCACGGACCTCCTTGATAATCCCCAGGTCTTCCAACTCCTTCATGGTCATTTCCTTGGCGGCTTTCTTCTCGGCCCGTGTCGCTCCAGCAACCTCGTTCTTCTCCACCATCATGTCAAGGAGCTTGGCTACCGGGAGCCGGGTGACGCTGTCAAGGATTTCGTCGCTGGTCAGATGCTGGTTGATGTAGGCCCTAAAGGAATCAGTATCAACCTTGACCGTATTGCCTCGGCTTGCGTACTGCCAGCCGGGTACGTCTACCCCACAGGCAAACAGGGTCTTGGCATAGTCCTTGTGCACCTTATTGGCGGCCTCCAGAATCTTGGCGAAGGACAGGAGGGCACCTAGGGCTTCGGGTTGGTCCATGGCACTACCGACGCTATCAATCATGGCTTCGGCTAGCTCCTTGTCCTTGAGGGACTTGAGCGCGAACTTGCGAGCCATGCTGGTAATCTTCTTACATTGGGGGAGGCGTTCGCAGTAGGGGCAGGCGTGGGGTGAACTGGTGTAGGCATAGGGGTTGTCCTTGTCCCGTTCGTACCGCTGAATCACGGCAACCAGAGATTCCCTGGCCTCATCCGCATTCATGGCTACCGCGGGCCTTTCTATAGCGAACCGCTGGGAATTGTTGGAGCGATAAAATGATGCTGTTTTAAGGGATTCATGCTGGCTCGGCTGAACCACTGCCAGGATAATTCGCTCACATTCAGGGCGTTCCGCAAACTCCAGGAGACCGTAATAAATGAACTGGGGATTCTCTTCTGGTTCGGATACGGGAACCATACCCATCTTGTAGTCAATAATCATGGAAGTATTTCCGTGGCGGAAGAGAAGGTCCGCGGTTCCTGTCTGCAACGGGTCTTCCGGGTTAAGACGGATTCCGGGGAAACGGTGTTCCGGCAGGATTTGGAAATCCTTTGTACCCGTTTCCTTCTCCATGACCTCCTTGAGGGTGGCTACCATATTGGTGGCCGCGGTGTAAAGAAGATGTTCATGCTTGGTCAGAAGGGTTCCGGGGTCCCCTACTTCCAGGGCGGCGTGGACCCTGGTCCCTATGGCTGACGGGGAGAAGTCGTCTTCCTCTTCTTCTTTGGTCATGGGACGGCTGATGTAGCCGGGGCAGGTGGCCGTGAGGGCAAGCTTACTTGGACTATGCTTGCTGTGGGTTCCCGTCCCGTTGTCGGTCGGGTTGCTGTTATTTTCTTTAGTTGTCATTGCTAGTGAGTAGGTTAAGGCAGGTTTGCTTTGTTTCTAATGTTTCGATGATTCGTTCTTCCACGGTTCCCGCGGCGGTCACAATGTACTGCAACGTGTTGGACTTGGCACCGAGACGGGCGATGCGTCCCTGAGCCTGTAGAAGATTCTGGATGGAGTAGTCGGGAGAGATGAGGGCCGCCCGAGGGTGGCCACCATGGACATCATGCAGGGATACTCCGGTTCCTCCGGCACTAATCTGTACCAGAGCCAGACGGGTCACGTTGTCCTGGAAATCCGCAACCTGAATGTCGCGTTTCTTCCCAGTCAGTTTTCCGCTGATTTCGGAATATTCCACATGCCTCTTGGCTTCCTTGTCGATGAGCTCCGACAAGGTATCGAGGCTGTCAATGAAGGAGACAAAGATAGCTACACTATATCCGCTGTCAAGCAATTCCACAGCTTTCTCTGCCATGGTAGGAAGCTTCGCCAATTCTGATTGTTGCCTAAGTCTCAGAAGTTCAACGATTACTGGAAGGTCCTGGTCCATCTCGCTAGCCTTTTCGATAGATTCTTCCCAAGCCGCATCCAGGTTGTTGAGGGCCTTTTCCAGCCCCTTAATCTTGCGGAGGGACTTGACATCCACGTCCACGGACAAGTACTCAATACGGTCCTTGGGGAAGAACATGTCGAGCTTTTCCTTGTTGATTTCTACCAGCGTGCCGGGAGCCTTGAGATTTGTTTTAAGAGCCCGCATGAGACTGCGGTTCATCGGGGTCAGTTTAAATTCGATTCCGCCCCAGTAGGAATCCGTACATCCGTTGGTACGGGCCCAATTCCAAAACCCAATCCGTGGGTCCCGGATTTCGCCTGCGTATGTCATGGGAACGCTCATGTCCAGCGGGGTGATGAATGGAGTTGCGGAAAGCATGACCGTGGGGAGTTTCTGCATGGCGGCTGTGAGGGCCATGATATTGCTCTGGCTTCCATAGGTCTTGGCACGGTGGAACTCATCCAGGACCAGCAGGGTGCCCTCGGGTAGAATCCATTTACCCAGCACGATTCGGCGGCCAGCCTTGCGGGGCTTAACGTAGTAGGGGGTAGACCCTCTCCGGGCCTTCTCCCATGATATAACATCACAATACGGCAAACCCTGGGTTTCGAGGGATTGCTTCCATTGGGTCACGACAATAGCTGGACAAATTACCAGTGGCTTCATACCCAGAGCCCGAGCCGTTTCGATAGTAGCGAGCGTCTTGCCCGTACCTGTTGTGCTGTTGTTGATGACGTAGCCGTACACTCGTACGGCTTTCGTCATTTCGTTGATATTGTCCACCTGAGGTGGGAATGGAGTAAGCGGCTTCATTTGTGGTACTTGTCCATGATTTCAGGTTCAGCAAGGAGCGGGAGGTCAGAGGCCCAGGAGGGAACGTCTTCCATAATCTGCTCAATGCGTTGGGCGTACTCTTCGGCCTTGTCCGCGGGGACCATGACACAAACTTCGTCGTGGACCAGGAGGCAGGGGGAGGCTCCCGGCAATTCCTTGCAGACCCGGTTGAATGCACGTACCATCAGGTCACGGGCAATGCTCTGGATGTTGTTGTTACTCAGCAGGTTGGTATTGACGATGGAGGACTTGTACCCGAAATCGACGCAGATAGCCCAGTAGGGTCTTCTTCCTGCGGCCTTGGGTTGAATCAGCTTCTTGTAGCAATTACGATAATAGAGCTTGCGCCCGGAGGGGAGGGGTAGGACAAAGCTATGAGAGGGGGTACGGTAGCCCCGCGCCGCTAGCGCATCAAGTTCCCGCCACCATGTGATAACTTCGGGGCTTCGGCTCCGGTACATGTCTACAATCGCTTGGCACTGGTCACGGTCCATGCCAGGGTTGGCCCGTTGGATAGCCGACCATCCGGCACTAAAGCCACAGGCGAGCACACCTGCCTTAACATGCTGACGAAGTTCGGACTGTCCCGGAGTCTCCTTGCAGTAGGCTTTGAAGTCCGTCACGGTTTCCGGGATAAGGCCCCAGCCTTTCGCGTTAGCCGCGTAGATGTCCTTTTCCCCAGCGCGAAGTGCATTTAGAATCTTCTCCTGCCCGCAGACCCAGGCGGTAAGACGCGCTTCAATACCAGCCCAGTCGCAAACCACAATCTTGTACTTGTCGTTGGTTTGCATGATGTTACGCTGGTTGAACCCCTGCACATCGTCGCGGTTCATTTGTTGCATGTTCAGCTTATCGCCACCTGCCGTCCAGCGTCCGGTGCTGGCCCCGCAGTAGGTGAGGGTGTAGGGGATGCGATCAATACCTTCATGGTCAGTATAAACTCGGGAGTACATGCGCTCGACAATGGAGATTAAGCGGTTGACGCTTCGGTACTTGCTGATGAGGCGGACCCATGGGATGAGGTGCCCGAACTCAGCTAACCAGTCGGTAAAGGCTTCGCTCTTCTTGCTGGTTGTTTCGGGTGGCGGGATGTTCGCGTCGATACATGCCTTGCGTAGCTGGGGGATGGACAGCTTGCGCTCCAGCGGAATGGCTTCCTTGTACTCTTCCTTTAGGTCGTTAAGGAGGTCAAGACCCTCAACGATGTACTGGCGGTTGGTGGGGATACCGCGCCAGGACATGATGCAGGTGTTGAGCCAGCATTCGCGCTCGTGCTCCGGCCAGAAACGTTCCAGCTTCTGCCACAAGGCATAGCAGTAATAGGAGTCGCCCGCCACGTATTCCTTCATGTCCTCGGGAATGACATCCAGCTTGCGGAAGTCTACGCCCTCAGCCTTGGCTCGGACCTCCTTGCTAATCGTAATGCCCCACATTTTATCCATTATCTTGTCCAGTGAACCATATATGGCAAGATAGTTGGCCGCGGCGCGTGAACAGACCCAGGCCCGGAAGGGAGTCTTGAACTCGGGGGTACAGGGGATACCGTGGCTTCCGGGGGCCTTTAATCCGAACAGATAGACGGCATAGTCGAAGCTGGCGTTGAAGGATACCAGCGTCTTGTCCTTGGTCGTCTTAGCCCAGTCGAAATCCTTCGGGTGGCCTACCCAGCAATAGGTGCCGTCGTAGACGGACATGATGTAGGCATCGAAACGTTCATCCGTGCAATAGCTTCTGGCATCCATGAACTTCATGGAATACTTTCCTTCATAGTACGTTTCAAAGTCTACGGCCAAGGTATCACCCGTGAGCTGGGATTGGTCGTCCGTGATAATCATTTCGTAGTTAGGTACTTTCGGTAAATTAAATTCGCTCATGTTATTTGTTATTTGTTTCTCTTTCCCAGTTGTCTTTAACGGTTGGTTTATTATCCGTCACGAACCTCCTTTTACAGATGTTGCACGGGAAACTTGACTCGCTTGCCAGTTTGTACTTGCAATTACCACAATAGTGGAGCTCGGTGTCTTCCGTGTAGCGACGATTGGCGCGCAGGGATGCACGGAGGGTGGCGGCTTTCAGTACCAACTCATCGTGCTTATTCACCATATCCTTGACGCGGCTGGACACCTGTGCTTCCCTCCAGAAGCGGCGCAGATGTACTTTCCGAACCTGGGGTTGGTTCCTATGCAGTCGCTGGAACTCTTCCAGCCGCCCCAGTGCTTTTCCGTATTCTCGTTGCTTGTTCATGAGATTTGTTTTGTCCAGTAGTCTAGTTCGCCATCAGTGCGGGTGCAGTTGACGCAGGGAACATCGTCGGCACTTACGTTACGATATTCGCAGTTGTCACAGGTTCTTTTCTCTTCCTCTTCCTCTTCTACGTCACTCTCGAAATAGTCCTCCCCATCCTTGACTTTGTCCACGGCACAACTATGTACACAGTTGACGCACGGAGTTGCCTGGGGATGGGTCAGCATGTGTTTGCAGTCCAAGCAGTCCTTGCCCGAAGCTAACGCGCTAAGTTCCCAGCAGTCACTAAGCTCTGTAACTTTAGGATATTTGGAGAAAGGATTTCGGAAGCAATTGCGGCAGGGTTCATCGTAGGGCTTATTGAAGAAAGACTTACAGGAACTACAGGATTTCTCGCTCCATTCGCTCTTAGTTACGTAGTAGTCGAGATTGGCAGAGGCGCGGATTTCTTCAATGGGGTTCCGAGTACACATGGCACACGGAGCCTTATCGGCTTCGCAAGGCGTGTGGGCGCATTTCGCGCAGGTTGGCGCATCCTGGTAAAGAGGTTTCCATTCGGTGAATCCTTCCTCACAAATGGTACAGGGGACTTCGCCGGGGTGCAACCACTGGTATCGGCAGGAGATACAGCCGTGGTCTTCCTCGGTGTCGAGAGCGGGTACGGGAGCGTCCTCTTTCTCTACCGCCATATTGAGGGCGACTATGGTTTCATCGCAGAGCAGGCGAAGCTCGGTAACGAAGTTCCTTAGTAGTTCCTCAGCCTTGGATTGCATTGCTATCTTCCTCATGGTTAAGGGTTTCCTTGGCATCCGCGTATGCTCCGTACGGGGTTGCCGTGGGGTCGTTCTTCCGGTCGCGCCAAATAGTATAGGCCCGGTTCACGCGGTCGATAACGGTCTCGCACTTCTCATTGACGGCCCTGCTATCCGCCTTGTCCTTCACCAGGGAATTGACCAGACGGAGGCCAAGGATGGCGATGTCCACGGCTTCGTGCAGACGTTCCACACTGTCGGGAGCCGTTTCCCTGTACTCTTCTATTTCCTATTGTAGGTGGCGGAAGATGTCGCACGAGGGCTCCGTCAGGCCCATATGACGGAAGTTAAGCTCCACATGGTTGGCGGCGCAGGTGAGTTGTTGTTCGTTAATATTGTTCATGGTGTGATTGTATTTGGTTGAGGTTCTAGTCTTTGAGGTCAGGAAAAGCGTCCAGCGAGCGGTCAATGAAATGACTGAGGGCATGGACCCTATCTACCGACATCGGGAGGACATTGTGGTCACTGACGTGGTAACGGACGCGGGCCCTGCCACTATAGCACTCAATCTTAAACATGAGGCCCAGGTCGGTATGGGTAATCTCCTGGATTATCCCACGGTTGCAGATGACATCTTGCACGTCGCCAAAGCTCACATTGTCGCCCGGACGCAGGAGCATGACAGGAGGCAGGTAGGAGATTCTCCGCAGGTACTCGTTAAAGAGAAGGAACTTGGCTCTATGTTCTTCCTTGGGGTCCTCATTGTCTCCATCATAGTCGCGGGTGCTTTCGGACTCACAGACAGGACAGGAGATGCTGAGCATGGGGTATCCGTTGTAGTAGCCATCATAGCCGTAGCCAACGATGCCCTCGTGGCAGTAGGGGCAGAGCCGGGGAATGGAGATTTCAGGGATACCGTTGGCGGCTGGCAACGTAATATCTTCGCTCGCACGAGTGTCATTTGTTTTCGGATTCTTCATGCTGGTTTTCTTGTGCTATGGATTCTTTGTAGAGTTTAAGGAGATTGCTTTTGCATTTCTCCACATCATGTATCTGGTCCCGCAATCGGGTTAGCTTTAGTTCGGCTTTCAGGAGCAGGCGTTCCAGGCTGGCGCGGTAGTCTTCGGGTTTATTCGTCTTCATCGTCTTTGGATTTAAAGTATTCGTCACCTGCATAGAGGGATATGACAAGGAGCCCGAACACAGGGACACTGCGGCCATTGAGGTCCAGTTCGGCCCAGTAAATCCACAGGGGGACCGCAATCGCGGTCATGAGCAGGGATTGGAAAATAGCCGTCCCATCCCGTTGTAGGGCCATGTGCAGGGTTGCGATGTAGCAGGAAAACATGATTGCGGTAGGGATGCCATAGTAGAGGTAGTCCCAAAGGGGCAAGGTATTCCCGGAGCCCAGGAATGCTACTATGAAGGTAACCGGGGCCGCGATGGCAAGTGCGACACTAAACTTCATTTTGTCTTCGTTCATGATTGGTTGTATGTGAAGGGTTTAGTTGTTGGCCGGGACTTCGCGCCTAATCTGGCGGATAGCCCTATACTCATCTACAATGTAGACTACGGAAAGAACATCAAAGAGGATGAGCGCGGCAGAGGCAATCCAGAGCAACCATATCGGGAGGAATCCAATGGTCCAGCCGACGGTGACTACAATACCGCTAAGGACAAAGGGAAGTGCAAACACGGCCCTAACGGTATCTGCAATTTCATCCTTGTGCTTTTTAATCCTGTTCTTCTGGTCACTGGTAAGGGGTTTCTTCATGTCAGTGTATGCGGGATTGTGGGTTCTTAATACTGGTCTTCCTCGGCTTCCTGGATGTCGATAATCCAGTCAAGGGAGTCAATAGCCTTGTTCAGCTTGTCGCGTTGCTGGGAGAGGACGAAGCGTTCCTGCATGTTGGCCTTTTGAGCTTTCAGGTTATCGAGACGGTCATTGCTCGGACGGCCCAGCTTCTTTCCGTTGCGGCTATAGCCGGGGCGCACCGTGGTTGCGGCTTCGGTATTGATGAGATTACCCAACCCGTTCAAGAGGGCGATGAGTTTGGAGATACGGGCATGATTGGCCCGCAGGGTTTTAAGTTCCTTCTCGGCTTTGTCTACCTGGGCGGCGAGGTCCGATTCGAGGACCTTGAGCTCGGAGAGAAGGGATTCGTTGTCCTTGGTATTCATGCTGGTTGGCTTTCTAGTATTCTTTGGCGGGACAAGGGAGGGGAGGATAAATGGCATCACCTCGTGTCCTGCGAAGTGATGCCATTATGTCTATGCCTGCGGATTTGTCAATAGGAAAATAAAACTTATTTACAGAACAGTCTTAACTCTTTCCTTGTCAGCCTTTTCCCACGACGGGTTCGTGTCATACCAGCGTCGTTTCGTTTCCTTGTCAGCCAGTTTCAACCAGTCCTCGGTGTACATGAACTTCATGCGGTTGACCTTGGCATGGGACTTGTCCCCCGGTATCCGAATCTGAACGCGGGAAGTGTATTCCGAACCGAAGCGGGTAGCCAGCGTGTTGGTGAACTCCGTAAGCTCGTAAGCCTTGGGGTTGGATTGGACCACTACCGCGGCTCCCCCGGCGCGTTCGCGCAGGCACTTGAGCAGGGCGGTCGGGCTCGTAAACATTTCGGGAATGTGGCTCCAGAGCTTTTCACCCTTGACATCCATGTCCCGTGCAATATCCACCGGGCGGATGAAGTCAAGCAAATATTCATCGGACCCCGTGGAAACCGCGTTAGCCGTATTGAACTCTTCACTCAGCGGCGTAAGGTAGCTCCAGGAGTATTCGGCGGGGAGACCCGTATCAGAGAGATGTTTTACCTGGGCCCATAGTTGTTGCTTGTCGATTGCTTTCATGGTATCCACGGCGGCGTAGTTTTCGCGGGTTCCGCGGGTTCCGAGGTAGAGCATGACGTAGCGTCGCGTACCCGTGGGGTCCGTCAGCGGTTGTTCGATGTTGGTGGACCCGATGAGGCTGGCCATGCTATAATACTGCTTCTGGTTCTTGGCATAGGCTTTGCGGGCTACATTGCCCTTGCTGGTCAGGATGTCCTTGATAATGCTATTCCTATCCCTGTTAAGGAGGTCCTTGTCCACTTCCGCGGTATGGATGCAGACAAGCTGGCTCATCTGGATGATGGCATCCTTCCCGTGGTCAAAGTCCAGACTGTTGGAGAGGCACCCGATGCAACCCTTGAACAGTTCATCCACCCACCAGTTCTTACCCACACCCTGCGGGCCCGAAAGGATTGGCATGCAGTTGTCGGGCATGTTGCTGTAATTGAGGATTAAGTTGTTGGTCAGCCTTCTCCACATGGTGACCAGCCAAGTCGTAAGGACGGTATCCCTCCACTGTTCACCCGTCCAGCCGTTAGGGTACTCCCGGTCATGGTCCATCGGCAGGGTTGCAAGGTACTCGGAAAGTCGGTCCTTCCCGTCCCACTCGCGGCTACTAGCCATAGTAGCAAGGGGATGGTAGAGGGCATCCTGCGACAGACCGGAGATACCAGTATATAGAGCCGCCACGGAGGGAACGCGGCTCAGGTTCAGGTGTTCCCAGTAGGACTGCAACCGGGCAATCACGGGTTCATTGGTTTCAATCAGGGTCCCGTTCTTGACATCCAGGAGCATGGGAGCATCCTCCACCATACTACGTATGGCCTTCATTTTCAATCCCCACAGCATCACCTTGAGGTTGGTTTGCGAATAGATGGGAACCCCCGATTTCTGCATCCGGTGGACATAGTTGAGTCCCGTATAGTGCACGGGTTTAGCCTCGGGAATACTGCATCTAATGGAAGGGTCGAGCCCGCGACGGTAGCAATCCATCAGCGTGGCATCCGCGGCCCAGGGTTCCTTCCTGATGCTTTTGGTTTCACTATCGCATTCACTCTCAAACGTTTCCCTGCTTTCAATCTCTGCTACATACATTTTCCACAGTCGGCTCATGGGTAGGGCGACCTTGCGGTAATCATGGCAGGAGGAATGGACGCAGTTGAACCAGGACTGCAATGGGAAGTCAGGGTTAATGTCCATCATCAGGTCACGGGGTCCGGCTATGCCCTTGCGGACTCCCTCACAGCAGGGACAGAAACCATAGAGGTTCCCATCGGCTCCACGTTCCATCCGTTCAAATCCGTCCGCGGCATCCGCGTGTCCGTTGATTCGTAGCCACTCGGGGAAGGCGGTAATTACCGCGGGGAGTTCCTCGCCTTGCCGAAGGCTTCTGGCCTTGTGGGTAGAGAGTGTAGCCCCCGCTTCCTGTATATAAGAGTAGCGGAGTTCCTCCAGTTTGGGAAGAACGAGCACCGTGGATGCCGCGGATGCCGCGGGGATGAAGGTTCCGTGATATAGGAACTGCAACCGCGCCGGGTCATTGCATACTCTGTCAGGGTGTAGTCCCGTTTCCTGCTCCACCAGTTTCACGATGTGGTGGTAGATGGCCTTATGCAGGAGGATGCGCTCCGCGAGGATGGCATCGGGGGATGGGGCTTCCGCCTCTTCATCGCCATTGGAAATGGCGGGTTTGTTGAGCATCTGCGTGGTCTTGCGGTCCACCATGAAGAGTGCCTTAATTCCTTGATTGGGACTAACATATGCGAACAGGAAGCCGTTCATGCGGGCCAGCCGTTCCGACGCGATAGTGTAGAGGGTTCCGGGGTCTCCGGGGTTTCCGTCAGCACCCCTGTCGATGTCAATCCCGAAGATGCCCGTATGCTCCCAGCTATCCGGGTTAATACTTACAAGTCGTTTATTAGAAACGTATTCGCTACCGGAAGCCGAGGAAATCACGGCTTCCGCGGAATCCGGGGATGCCAGGAACCTGACGGAGGGGACGAGGGCGGGGAGAACTTTCTTGGTCTCGCTGAGTAGGCCATCCTCTTCCCAGCGGTCATAGACCTTCTGGAGGAAAGATGGCAGTAACCTCTTGATATTCAATAGAGTGTCGGAGTGTTCTTCCGCTTTGGCCATCTGGCTCATGTCATATAATAGAGAGAAGTAGCCGTAGCGTTTCAGGGTGGGTGGTAGCTTGGACAGGTCACGGGCTGTGAAGAAGTCCTTTAACTCATTGTAACTGTGGGTTGTAACGTGATTGCATCCCCCGGATGTCGGGATAAATGGCTTCCGTTGCGCCAGTTGGTAATTGGATACCGCGGTGATTGTAAATTGTGGTTTTGTTGTCATGGTTGTGGGTGCGATTATAGGACCGGGAAGAGGGTTGTCAAGGAGAATTGGAGACAGCTTGGAGACAGCTTGTTAAGAATGTAGGGGTCGATTTTGGGGTTCGAGATGAGTTGTCACAAAACATTGTTAACAAAACGGGGGGTCACGGTTGGGGACAAACGTGGGTTCCGGGGGTTCCGTGGGTACATGGTGGGTACAAAGGGCAAAGTGACTTAACTCATTGATTTTCATAGACATGTGGGTGTCCCTTTTTCTTAAAATGTACCTTGTACCTTGTACCCAAGTATAATCTAAAGGTATTAAAGGAAGGTTAGGTATTATATATATTTTATATGCGTACGCAGGTACATATAATTAGGGGACACGCCGCCGGGCCCTGACCCTCAGCCCGACCCTCAGCCCGACCCTGGATGGGGGGGTGTCGGCCTGCCGCGGCGCACCTGCCCGCTCACCTGTGCCCCCGTGTACGCGCACGCGAGGACCTGCCTCATGTCTTGCTCCGCGGTTCCCATTCTTTGATGAGTTACCCCCGGCTTCTGCTCGTTAGCTATCCGTCTCCGCTGTCATTGTCCACCTGATGATTTCTAAGCCCTAAAACGAGGGGGTAACATTGCAAGGGGATTGGATAGACTGGAATAAAATTACCCTTGGCTAAAACGGTCTAGGGGTACAGTTATGGGCAATGACAGCGGATACCCTATGCCGCGCAGTTCTAGGTGGGGGTAACATTGCAAGAAATGGCAATCCTGGAGAAGGTCATCTGACCAAGGTAGCACTGCCCGGAATCCGAGGTAGAGCCGCATGTCGATTTTGCTTGACAACAAAAACCCCGGAAGCCGTTGACGCGACCTCCGGGGTGAGCTATGGAAAATGGTTCCCGGTCCAGTGCCGTGGGTCTGCCCGTCCAACAATTTTTGTTCGAACCTTATGTTGCGGCTACCCAGGATGGATGAGTCTAGGACGGTGCCTGCTGTCATGACCTATCAAGCGCGTGCAGGTTGTCCGGTTAGACCTCTCCGGGAAGGACCCCACTGTAGCAGATTTCATACCTATGTCAAGCACGAAAAGATAAAAAATGAATGCAAGGCCCCGCGCCGATTTTGCTTGACATGCTTAGGATTCGAGTAACTCTAACCTTATCGTCATCTATACAGTAATCAAATTTGCAACCGCATGTCGATTTTGCTTGACAAAAGTTCTGGGCCGTGCATAATGCCTCCCGGATTGGATACCGCCGTGGTGGCGGTCTCTTGGAATGGACCCCTGGGCGATGAAAGGCAATTCATCTCTCAGGGGTTTTCCGTTTAGCCGCATGTCGATTTTGCTTGACAATGCTCCCCGACTTGAGTGTCTTTTTTGGACTCTTGGTGTGACTTGGCTTAGGGCCCTGGTGGAATGACCTTCTTCCGGGGCTCTTCTGTATCCTATCATTTTGTTGATGTCACCAAGATGATGTACCTCCCCGGAGCCCACGTCTCCCCACACTTACGCGGCCCTGGCTACCCATAAGGGGGTATGCACCCCGTACCCCTGCCGGAAAATTTGTCCCGATTATTTACTATGCTCCCGCGTCTGCCCCGGAGCCCCCGGAACCGTGGTGGTACTTGGGAATTTCTGTATCCAATTTCTTCCACGGAATCCAAGGAATCCGGGGCATACTTCGCATAATATCACTATGCGGATGCACCGTTAGCGTTATGCGTTTGGCCCTTCCTTTACTGCTTGGTTCCCCTGATTTTTGATGTAAGGTGTTAAGACTCAATGGATACCGTGGGAAACGTGGGACCTGTGCATGCGTTCGGTATCCTGTTTCCCACTGGCACCATGGAAGTCATAACTCATTGATACTCTAGCGAATCCTACTCCATACTTCGCATAATATGTGTAATGCCAAATCGTGAAAAGTGTTGCGTGAGGTCACCCCTAGATGTAGTGTGACATTTTGACGCACCACAACATATTGTGGGGGAGAAGGTATCTCCCTAAAAATTAGTGAGTTATGGAAATCTATTGTACAACTGTATAATTTTTTGTATCATTTCCGTTACAATTATATACCATTTCCGTTATATATTACTGGTGTACTTGGAAGGCTGAAAATCAGTTCAAAATAGGGGGCAAGTGTACTGGAAACCGTGGAAATAACCTCATTATTGCCTCAAGTGTATTTTGTTGTCAATTAAGTCCGGAAAGTAACATTTACGTTATCTTAGTGAGTACTATTGCAACGTAAACATTATTCCCTACTACTCTACTAGGAAATACCATTTCTGTTACAATCCTATACCATTTACGTTGCATCCATTTGCGGCTGTCCCCCCGGAATCCACGGAATCCACGTTACCATACAACCTGCATGCCCTACATCAACATGAGCTACGGAATCCACGCAACCGCGCAACCGCGCATGTACAAGCTACGGAATCCACGGAAGCCGGGAATACATACATGCACATACGCGCGCACATGCGCGGGGACCATGGGAACCATGGGAAAGATGGATGCCGTGGGAACCGTGGGAACCGTGGGAACCGTGGGAACCGTGGGAACCGTGGGAACCGTGGGAAC
>ERZ1673746.270-NODE-270-length-69146-cov-39.512990_pt1 | contig 69146 bp, 66 predicted proteins | sample MGYA00580205_ERZ1673746 | MGnify/ENA primary metagenome ERZ1673746 (study PRJEB41218, sample SAMN15661771) | gut metagenome | host: Homo sapiens | place: Canada: London | collected 2015-08-20/2019-03-30 | study: EMG produced TPA metagenomics assembly of...
TTGTATATGCCTTGTTTCCTGCTTATGCAGTTATCAAGGAACGTGTCGCACCCATGTCATACCCTGCGCGGACCGCTTTCTTCTGTTCCTCAATGGTCATTTTCTGCAGATCGGACATCTTGCGTTTGATGTTCCTGATTGCCTGGGCCTGGTCGATGGACTGGATATGCAGGTTCACCGTCACGGCATCGTCCAGGTCTAAGAGCTCCGCCAGCAGCCGGTCCGTCAGTTCCGGCGCTAAAATCTGCAAAAAGGACACCGCACCAGAATGGTCGGACACCCGGAAAGTCTTTCCGTCATTGGAGAACGACAGGCCGGAGGGTGAAATAAAATCCTTTGTGGAAAGCCCTGTTTTTGGCAGGTCCGACCAGGTAAAATGAAACTTTTCCTGCCCGTCCGGGTGGAGCTGGCTGTGAAGGAGATCCAGGCGTTCCAGCCCATCTAATGGCTTTGCCTGGGCTCCCAGGGCTTTGAAATTCGCCAGCACATCAGCCTCGATCCGTTCCAGGCGCATCTTCGCGGTGCGAAGGTCGTCCGCTTCAATCCCAAAGGTGATATATTTACGCTTGGTAAGGCCGTTGTTGCCTTTTTGGAGCTGGCCTTTTAACATATCCCCATACTCCCTGCGGATTCCGTCGTATTCGTCTCCGCGGATGGGAATATCGATGCTGCGGGCAAAATCCTGCATATTGGCCCGCTGGTTGATGAAGGTAAGCTGCACATGGATCGAAGCATCAAAATAATTGAGGAAATCACAGTAGCCCTCAAAAATCTGCGCTTTGTCATCCGCCTGTGCAAGCTGGTAGTTAATATCGAAAAACTGCACCGTCTTGGTGTAGAGCTTATCCGTCAGCCGGCAGATTCCATCCCGGTACATTTCCTTATAGGGAATACTCTGCTGGACCGTCTGCGGGGCATCCGTTTTCAGCCCGCTAAAAAAACCGCCCTTTTTAGGCGGCCTGGTGCGGACAGTCTTATTTCCGCTTGTCTTTGCGTCGGCCCTGGTCTTTTTTGCCTGCCTGATGTTTCTTTGCAGACGTTTTTCCTGGGCCTCCTGCTGTTTGGTTTTTGGCAATCCTCGTAACCTCCTTCTTTGACATGGATTTATACAGGTTTTCCGTCCGGTATGGCCGTTTCTTCGGCCAGAGCTTATAGCGGAGCCTGTTTTTCAGAAGTTTCTCCGCCGGCTGTCCGTCCCGCTCATACATGGCGAAAAAGAAAAAGGGCATCATAAGCCCGATCATCAACAGCACCGCCGCCGAGTTGCCGATAGCGCCGCGGGTAAGGAAATATACCGGCAGCCCCACCAGCGCGGCCAGGCTGAAACAAATGAGCTGGCGCTTCGTCAGGTTAAACGCCAGCTTGGTCTTGACTTTTGTTAAGTCTTTGGGTACGGGTACATAGGGCATGTAAATTCACCTCCATTCATGCTGTATCTTACTGATTCCGTTCCTGCATCGTGACCGTAGATTCCACTTCATTGCCCCACACATCCCAGCCGGGGGTCTGCTGCCTTGCGAACAGTTCTACCCTGGGCTGGTCGCCCATGAGCTTCACAATCTTATCCCGTACCTCGTCCGGCTTTTTGCTGTGCTGCTCGATATGGGAGATCACAAACTGGTGGATTCCCGCGCACTGGCGTTTCGGGTGTCCCCTGGTCGCCAGTAAGCACACCTCCGCGTTTGAGCGGGTCCAGAATCCCATCCCATAAAACCAGGAATCCGCTTTCCGGTTCTGTTTCAGCCACAAAAAAGCCAGCGTCTTATATTTGAAGCCCCATGCCTCCATAACACGAAACGCCTCATTAAGCTGCGGGAAGGTAGCCCATAGAAAAAGCGCACTGTCTCTGGCCGCAAGGTCTGCAACCGGCAGTGCGCATATTTCTTCTATGCTCATGGTTGGGTAATGGTTTTCCGCCACCCCATTGCCGCGTTTCCTATCATAACGCCAGGGCGGGTCCGCATACACGATGCCATATTTTCCATCCTCCGGCATTATCGGGCCTGCTCATTCTTGGCGGGAGCAGGCTTTGCTGGCTGTGTCTTGACCTTGCCGGCATTATCCTTCAGGGCGCCGGTCAGGGAAGGTTTCTCCGCCGCTCCCTTTGTCGCTTCAAGGGTGGCCTGCAGATTTTCAATCGCCTGGCCGTACCCTTCGATCAGGGCATCGTTAAGCTGCCTGCGGAAATCCGCCGTCACCGGCCAGCAGACATCCCTCCATTTTCCCTGCTTATCCTGGGTGGAAGGCATGTTGACATACAGGCCGTTTTCACCGGAGCAGATGCGGAAGCCGTCAATCTTGAAACAGTCCCCAATCGTCACATTGGCGAAAGCCAGAAGGTTCCCCATCGGGGCAATCGGGCGCACAGTTACATCCAGCTTCAAGCCTCCGCCCGCCTGATTCTCCGGCACCTGTACCTCCGGCTGCATGGATTCATTGTTTGTCTTACTCATATAAAAAAGTCCTCCTTCTTGTTAAAATGTAGGTTGGTTACACGCTAATGCGAGTTAAAAATGCTTTTGGATAGCGAGCCTGTCTTAAACAGGGCAAAGGCCAGCAGGACCGTATAGCCTGCCGTGCCCCAGATTGCGCCGTGAATGTCGCCGGAAGAAGGGATCGACTGGACCAGCACCGCGTAGATTGCAACGCAGACCAGGATCAAAAACCCCTGGAAACCTAAAGCAAACAGGGAACGCAGATAATTTGTCCCCATCTGCCCCCATTCACGGTTTGCCATTGTGGAAAAGGGTATGGGTGCCAGGCTGACCGTAAGATATATCTCGATCATACGGCCATACACAATGACAAAGATCACGATGGACAACACCCACATGCACAGGTTGATAATGTTGGTCTCCAGCCACAGGCCGATCAGCTCCCACATCCCCATTGCTTCAAGCTGCGTTTCCAGGTCGGCCAGCGCAGCGGTGACGTCCATGTTCCCGTTTATCACGCCGGCGCTCTGGCTCACCACATTCTGGGCGACGTCAAACACCGCCATGACGATAGTAAAGCAGTTGGTGAGCAGGTATGTGGCAACAAAGGTCTTGAAGATCCACTTGAAGATGTTGAACGTATCAAAATCGTGCATGTTGTTCTTTTCCAGGATCATCTGGATCAGTTCATAGACAAGAACAAAGGTCAGGATAATTCCCGCAATGGGAATGACGACGGTTTCAGAAAGATTCTGGATTATGCTGAACACGCCGCCATTCCACCCCTGCGGAGTCTGGCCTACCTGCGAGGCCACATCCGAGACCTGGCTGTTGACGGACTCAAAGATACCGGTGTATTGTCCTGTGATCGCTTCGATTAAGCCCTCTTTAATCCAGTCTGTTATCCTTTCAAACAGACTGCCCATCAGCGATTAACCGAACAGGCCGGAGAGCAGCGGGATCAGCGTGGCACCCACCAGCGCAATACCTCCACCAGCCATAAGCTGCTTCATGCCCTGTGACTTGGCACCAGGGTTGTCATTGCCATAACCTTCCAGAAGGTTGATAACGCCCCATGCGCCGAGGCCGGCGCCCAGAGCAATAACCAGGATTTTCAGGGTATCAATCGCACTTGCAAAAAAAGCCATAAAGTTCCTCCTTTAATTTAAGAAATATTGTTTTTGTGTTGCGGCCATATCAGGCCGGAAAAGAAAAAACGCCCCTGTGCTTCAAGAACATTTACAAAAAGCACAGGGGCGGCAAAGTTCAGGATATACCTGAAAAAATATTCAGTTGTCAGGGAGGGGCACGAATCCTCAATAAAACCTCCTTCCGGTGAAAAGAAAAAGCCCGCCAAAGCCAGAAACCTTAACAGGCAGCTACATCATCACATAGCCGGAGCCTCCAAATCCTCCGCTGTGACCTCATAATTGCGGTACAGCTCGCCGGGACGCATCGGCATTTTTGTAGATAAAAATTTCTCAATGTCAAAAGCGTTCTTCTCATTGAAATCGGAAAGCAGCCGGTAATTTGGGTGTTTGGTAATATCGTATTTACGGGAGAGGAAAGGACGCACGCCTCTGATCTGCAGGAGGCATTTCCCTCCGTCCATGACAGCCAGCTCGTCTACCGACATCAAATCCTTTCCTAACTTCTGGAAGTTCTGGCCGTGGGATTCCTGGTTGCCTTTGGTGACGCTGGTGTTATACATGTCGATGGTCTCCTTCCCAAGTAGGGAATTCCAGCTTTTCAGCGTGGTTTCTTCCTTGCCTCCCAGAAAAAGGGAAGCGTCACAGTTGCCGATGATGGTGTCCATGTTATCCTTATAAAGCGCCTTTAACTGGCTCTGCGCCTGAAGGACCAGACAGGCCGAAATCTCCCTGGAACGGATCGTTGCCATCAGCTTTTCCAGGTTTGGAATCTGCCCGATATTGGCGGCCTCGTCGATCAGGCACCGTACATGTACCGGCAGCCTGCCGCCGTACTTGTCATCGGCACGCTCGCACAGCAGGTTGAACAGCTGCGTATAGGCCATGCTGACAAGAAAATTGAACGTCGCATCCGTATCGCTGATGATAAAGAACAGCGCCGTTTTCCTGTCCCCGACCAGGTCCAACTCCAGCTCGTCATACATGGTGATCTCCCGCACCTCTTTAATATCAAACGGCGCCAATCTGGCGCCGCATGAAATAAGTATGCTTTTCGCTGTCTTGCCCGCCGCAAGTTTGTATTTTTTATACTGCCGGAGGGCGAAGTGATCCGGGTCCTTCTGCTCCAGCGCGTCAAAGAGAAGGTCAACGGCATTTTTGAAACTTTCGTCATCCTCCCGGACCTCCATAGCGTTTATCATTTCTACCAGAGTGGAAAAATTCTGCTCGTTTGTCGGGGCCTCATAATAAATATAGCCGATCAATGCCGTATAAAGCAAAGTTTCGGCCTTGACCCAGAAATCGTCGCCGGATTTTCCTTCTCCTTTGGTGTTTGCAATCAGCACCGTTACCAGTTTCAGAATATCTTTCTCATTGTGAATGTAGGCAAAAGGGTTATAGTGCATACTTTTTGAAAAATTGATCGTATTGAATACCTTGATCTTATAAGGTTCATACACGATTTTTCCATTCTTTCCCCGGACCGGGTTGCCGTCCTTATCCAGTTTCGGCGTGCCGCGGCTTAATAGTTTTCCTACCTCAATCAAGACCGTACCTTTCGGATCGGTGACGACATACGAACTATGGAGCTGCATGAGGTTGGGTTTTATAAAAAATCTCGTCTTGCCGGAGCCGGAACCGCCTACTACCAGCACATTTTTATTGCGGGCATGAGCCGGATTCTTCGGCCTGCCGGACATCATAAGCCCCTCGGTCTGTGTCAGGATAATGTTGTTTTCCGGTTTCGGGTCCATAAAAGGGGCAATGTCTGTTTTGTTGCCCCAACGGGCCGATCCGTATTCCACATTTTTGCGGTACTTTTTGGCATCCTTTCCTTTGAGATAGACAGCCAGCCGCACAATCACCGCACCGCATAATCCCACCAGCCAGTCCAGCGCCGCACCCGGCCACATACTCTGAAACGCCAGAGTAAATCCTTCGGAAAGCCCAAGCAGCTTTTGTGAGGCATCCGCTCCGGGAGCAAGACGCACCGCCTCGCCCAGCTTCGCAAATACCAGAAGGAACAAAAGATAGGGCAGGTGGAGGATCACCTGCTTTTTCAGGGCATCGGTATCTATCTTCATCGTTCCGGGCCTCCGTGTTCCTTGTTTTTCACCCGGTCACGGCCAAGCGCCTGCGCCAGCTCCTTGAATTTATGAAGCTGCGAAAGAAGCGACGGCCTGGCGCTGCGGGCAAGGTCTTTCTGTGTGTACTCCTTAAAAGCCGCCGTCAGCGCGTCCGCCTGGTTCGCCTTGAAATAGACCGTCCATTTCGGGGGATCGGTCTCCAGCTCTTTTTCTATATGGTAGCGGACCTGGTGTTTCCGGGCGTACCGCTCAAAAGAGCGGATTCTGCCGGACACTTCAATGGTATTGGCCCCTGGGTCTTTATAGGTCAGCCGTTTCATGCTGTTCCTGCCGACTTTTGGGGTAGTGCGTTCCTGCTCCATCTTACGGAGCACGGCGGCAATCGCAGAGCGCAGCACCCGCCCGGACAGCTTTGCCGTCTGAATGGAGACCGATACGGTCCGCTGTTCCAAATCTTCCTGCATGAACATCCTCCTTCCTGATAAAATTGTAATTATAAATAGGAAATAACTGTTTAACGGGCGTCTCCGATCACCTGCTGGCGCGGGGCGTGCTCAAAGGCTTTTGCCGCCTGGTCTACCTGAATTTTCGCATGTTTCAGAAGCGTCTTGATGATGGTCGCCGGGTGATCCTGTTCCTCCAGGTGGTCCACCATATTCTTACAGCCCTCCGGGAGATATTCAGCCATATCTTTACAGACATCGGCCAGGTCGCCCATAAAGCCCCAGCAGCTATCCGTGAGCTCACCGTTTTTGTAAAGCTCAAATCCGTAGCACTCGCCCCGTAGGTAGGAATCATAAGCGGCCACTTCGCTGCGCATCAGATTCTCCGCCTTTTTCCGAAGGGCGCCAGTCATTTTTTCACCGCCGAACTCTTTTAGGGCATCCTCTTTGGAAACATAAATCCAACCGACTTGCCCGCTGTCCCAGGGATCATTGAAACTTGTGGTCTGCATGGCAAGGCCGCTGTGATCCATCAGATAAAGGGGCAGCGTAATGTATTTTTCGGAGATCCCCTTCAGCATGGCGTCATCAACCGCCCGTTCCTCCGTCTTTGGTCCGTGCCGGAACCGGCTGCTCACAATGTTCACCATGTGTTCATAGCGTTTCAGACCCGCTTCATCATGCCCCACAGTATCTAAATACATCTCCCGCAGGAAATCATCTTTATCCATGTAATTGTGGCTGTCACCCAGCGCATAGCGGGGATGGAAGCAGGCCATTGTCCCAAAATGTTCGTCTACCTCACGGGGAGAGATTAACATATCGTCCGGCTGCACCATCAGTGCATAGGGTCCCTCTACTGCCATCAGCATAGGCTATCAGCTCCTTTCCGGCTCTCTGGCCTTTTTATCCGGCGCTTTCGGCTCTGCCTGTGCTGCCTGTTTCTTTGCATTGTCAAGCTGTTCCCGCACCGAAACATCCCGCCTGGCCTCCGGTGTCCCTGCGTCAAAGAAGCCCGGCAGCTCCTTGAAGCCGATACTGTCCATGTAATATGCGGCGTCCGCGCCATTCTCATGCAGGACCACCACATCGGAAACGGAAAGGGAGTGACCCCTGAAATCTTCCGGGTGGTCGATATTAAAACGTCTGTAAATATCCTCCAGTGTTTCGCCCGGTTCCCGCTGCCTTGCATAGACCATCTGGTAATGATCTCGGTCCACGGAAAACCCTTTGCTTTCCAGCCAGTCCAGAGACATAAAACGGAGGTTATCTGTATTGTCCGATAAGCCAAGCTGGTAAATGGAATACGTGCTGATCCCGTACTCTTTCTCATAGGAAGAAATACGCGCTAAAAGCGGCACTGTTTCTCCCTCCATGTGTTCCTCGCGCTCAAATGCCGCCAGCCTCATTCGGATTTTTCCGGTATCTCCTGAAAGCAGCTCGTCCGCCATGCGCTCTTTCTCTGCATGGGAATCCGGGTACAGGTCTGCATAGGCCCCGCTGTTCTGCCTGAAAAATTCATCCAGGTCAAAGGCCAAATCCGTGGTATCGTCAAGTCTTATGTCATCCCTGCCCGGTTCCTCCATGACAGAAGCCGGCTGCTGCTTTTCTTCCGGTGGGAGGGGCTGCTTCACCGCAACGATCTCACCCGCCAGACGGAAGAACTTCTCCGGGTATTTGAATCGCTCCGTGTATTTCTCCATCAGGTCAGCGGGAAGGTCTGTAAAATCTTCTTCGCCCAAACCGACGATCAAAAAATTGCCGGGAACAATATCGTACAAATGGCCCTCATCATCATAAAGTGCCCGGTTTAAGGGCAGACCTATGAGCTTGCCTTCATCATTGCAGATCAGTCCAACCAGATCATCAAAGGGATAAGTTGCCTGAATATCTCCGCCAACGGCAGTCTGCAAGGATTCCAGCCCGCCCTCAATTTCAGTCTCATAGGGCGATTTGCCCGGCTCTACCATTAACACCTTCATAGCTGCATATCCTCCTTCTTTTTATTTGCCGCACCGGGAGCAGCAGGTGTTTTCTCCTGCGTTTTGGCCGCAGACAGCTTTCCCAGCACGGAAGGTTTCTCCGGCTTTTCAGGTATAGAAATACCGCCCTCCGAAACTTCGGTGGCGGTGCGGTCTGGTTTTGCCGGTTCCTGACCCTCCACCGTGTACCCCGGCAGGAGTGCTCCATACACGGTAAAATGGTGCTCATACTGTTTTGGTATCTGCGGGGAAATTTCCGTGAATAAATGGGAGTAGGCTTTTTTCCGGCCTTCCAGATACTTTTCAGCGGCGGCCTTGTCCGTGTAGCGTTTCTGATTCTGCCCGGCAATCTTTTCGCCATAACCCTGCTTTGGGGAGTTCACATAGACATCCCAGGTCACATACCAGGCAACCGGTACGCTCTGTTTGGTTTCCCGGTCATATTTGGTATCTTCCCAAATACCACAACTCATGCGGTAGACACGGTTGCTGATTTCTTCGTCATTCCGCCAGTTGTCGGTTTTGCACCATTCATTTGCGGTATGCTCCACCTCCGGGGTTCGCAGGTAAGAAAGCGCCCGGTTGATCATCTGCGTGGCGGCTGCCTGCTTTTCCCATTGCTTTGCCGCCGCGACCACAATCTCATAGGCTTTCTGTTCACCGTCGATACTTCCCTGGCGCATGGCCTCCAGATTTTCGGCGCCCATTGTAATCAGGGAGGAAATATCCACATCTTCACAAGAAACACTGTGCTCGATTTTCAGCTCTGCACCTGGTTCCAAATGATCGCCGTACCGGTAAGCACGGTAATCTTTATTTTCTTCCAAAATCTTTCACACCTCCTTAAATCTCCGGCGCATGGCTCTTGTTCGGTGATGCCTGTGCCGGGGTAGTTTTTTCTGCCGGCTTCGCCGCTGCAAGCTGCGCCATGACCGAAGGCCGCTCTGCCGTAAATATAGAAATCTGCTCATTCTCTGCTAATGGCTGCGCCGGAAGGGGCAGCGTCACATCCGAATGGGTAAGTATCTGCTCCCGTTTCAGGTCTGCCACGATCTCGTCAAATACCGCGTTGATAGCCCGCCGTTCCTCACCTTCAGGATAGGCTTTCAAAACCTCCATTTTTCCGTCTTTATCAGTCGCAAAGGTGACGGCACAATCCGCATGGCCTGCCAGATAATCTGATTGATAAGGCAGCTTATCCTTGATGTAACAGGCAAAGGCCCTGGCGGTCATTTCCACGTTGCTGTCCCAATAGCCGCCGTCCTTTTCACATTCCTTTCCCATGCGCACGGAATTTCGGTAAAAATCGGTCTCCACACGTCCGATCTGCGGGGCCTCCTGTGCCTGCATCCCGGACAGCATGTGCTCGAATATTTCCAGCCTTTCCCGCTCACTTTTGGGGATCACCCGCCCGGTGACAGACTTCTTAAAGGCACTGATCTGTTCCACGGAGCCGGCCTCGCCGGACAGAAACGCCTCCCTGAGAACCGCGTAAGTTTCCATCTGTTCCTCATTGCCATGCCGTTTCAAGGAACCGAGCACCGCAGAATCCAGCCAGCTTGCCGCGTTTTTCCGGGTGCGCTCTGTCTGTGCTTCGGTGCGTTTCGCCGCCTGCTCCGGTGTCTCCGGTTTATATTTCATGGCTTCAATTAACTTCTGAAATGGCGCATAGAGGCGGGGCTGTTCTGAGAGCATCCCCTTTACGCCCATTTTCGTACCCAGGTAATCGTCCAACCCGTGCCACCATTCATGTGCCAAAGAGCCGGCCCCGTGCATCTTCGTGAGATTGATAACCTTGCGAAGCGGTTCATAGTGGGCTGCCGCATTGCCGCTGCCCCTGGCTCCGAAAGCGATAGCAAGCGTCCCCTGATAGGCAATATCTTTGTCGCTGACCTGCAGGGCTGCCGCCAAATCTTTGAGTGCTTCAAACCCCATGTTGAGGGAAGCCTGCCGGTCATTCTGGTTCATCCAGTTCCCAAACTCACCGCCGCGGAATCCGAAGGTATCAAGGTAGTGCTGCCCGGTAATCTCTGCGCCGTTCCTGTAATCCGGCCCGGTTCGCCGCACATGGGAGAGCTGGGGAGGCACAAACCGCGTCTTTCCGCTTTTGCTGCGCCCTTTTGCCAACGCCTGCACCCATTTCAGGGCAGCCTCCCGCGTTTCAAAATTTGTCCGTAGAATGGAATAGCCCTTCGTCACATAATAGGTATCAGGTTTCCAGTCATTATTTTTGGAATAAGTATTCTTCCCGTCGTTGAAATGGATCGCATAGCCCTTCGGCACCTTCTGGTCTTTGGAAACGCCAAACTGTTCCTTCTGTGCTTTCTGTGTGAAGTTCCGCTCAAAATATCCTGCCGAGCGGACCATCAGGGTATTGGACAGCTTGTTTGTAATGGCCGGGTTCTCACGGCCCTTTTCCGTTGCCTGGTAATGGATTCCGCTACCCCAGCCCTGCACCTGTTCCAGATACCCGTTTTCCACAAAGAAACGGTCATAGACCTGCATAGCGCCCTCCACGGTGCGGACTTCCGAAACCACGCTCTGCAGCTCCCGTACCGTCTGGATATATTCTTTCTGCCTTGCAAGGCGTTTCTCCGGCGTATCATCCCTGCGGTAATACTGCGGGGAGGCATTTAATCCGTCCCGTGCCTTTTTGATAAAATAGACCACGCCAAGGGGAATCCCGTCATCAAGCATGGCCGTATAATCCGGTTTCTTCCAGATATTATCCTTTTTTACGAATTTCTCGGCCTCACGCTCATTCATGGCGTCCAGGTCGTTCACATAAAGCCCGCGGTCCTTCCACAAGTCTTTTTTGGCGCCGCCGATCTTTTCCCCGAAATCTTCATGCTGTATATTATCCGCCAATCCTTATCACCTCCAGTCTGTCATAAAAAATCACCGCGCCGGGGATGGGCGTCGTTCCTGTATTTTATTAAGTTGTGTGTGTATTCCCATGAGCCGGTTCGTCTCCCGGAGAACCAACCGGTCAAGTGCGCCCAGATCCTCCGGGGTAACGGCAAACTCCCGGTAATGCTCATACCAGAGGCCTGCTGTGACCGCAGCGATAGGCGCAACCTTTTCCGATCCTCCGGGAAGGAGGCGGTAGACCGAAGCCCCGTCAAGAAGCAACTGCTTCGCCGTTCCCAGGGGTATGCGGTACATATCTGTGTCCGGGTTCTGCGCCTCCTCCATATACTCCACATTCAGACGTTCCTCCAAATCCTGGGGCATATAAGAAAATGCCTGTGCCTTCCACTGGCTGAACAGGTTGGAATAGTGATGCTGCCATTCTGCCACCAGCTCCGACGCATAGAGGTAGCGCCAGGTTTTCAGGGCGTCCTTTTCGCATAGTTCCATTGCCTCCCATTTTTCAATGCCTGCCTCCGCTTTCGTGCCGTCCCGGTATTCCATGTTGACTCCGTAAGGGTAGAGGGTATTCCGTTCTATGTCCTGCCGCAGCGTGTCAAGGTCCGTCATCAGGACATCCCCGTACAGCCGTCCGTCCTCCTTACGCTCTGTGTGGAACAGGAAAGCCCTGGTGCCGGGGTATTCCGTCATGGCGGCCATCCGGTAAAGCTCTCCTGAGGGATAGTAGGCAGACAGGGCATCAGCAAGCCATATGTGGTTTTTTCCCATGATAGCGATAGAATCCGGCCCGGTGTTGGTTGCCAGTGAGCGCAGGTTGAATTCACTTTCCCGCAGGAAATCCCCGGCCAGGATATGGAGCCCATAGGCAAATACGCCTAAATCTGTATCACGGACTAAGTGAATCTGCGGAAGCGCATCATCTTTCATAGTGACCGGTGTCATTTATAGATTCCTCCCATCTGCCGGCGGCTGCCCTCCGGCAATCTTGCCGACAATCTCCGGCCCGGTCTCGTAAATCTGCATGAGCCGCCTGGCCGTGCCGCTGGGCTGCGCGACGCCGCTGGTCCAGAGCCTGACCGTGGAAGGGGCGACATTCATCAGAAGCGCAAAGCCTTTTTCGTTCATATCCAGTTTTTCCATCAGGGCCTTAACCATATCGGGGTCATAGTCCGGGCACCTGGCAGCTTCGGCGATCATCTGTAAAGCGGTATTTTCTGTATTTGTCATTGTAAATTCCTCCTGTTATTCTGGCCCCTCGCTGTTAAGCCGGGGCAAAGCTGATTTTGTTGTGTTCCATTCTCCGGGCAAATTCCTGGACGGCATATTTCACTCCGTCAATCTCCGCATGGGTCTGGTCCAAGAACCGGCAGAGAAAAAAAAGCGTATTCCCGTTCCCATAGAACAGGCAGAGTACGCGTTGTCCGGAAGCGAAAACAGTTCCTTTCCTGTGCTGTCCGTAAAGCAAATCTGCTAGTTTTCATTCATAAGCAAATCCCCCTTAAATAGAAACAGCCGCCTCTTTCTTGCGGCGTGGCTGCTGGCGTTCCTGTATCTGCTCCCTGATCCGCAGCAGCTTTTCGTTGTAGTCCTTGCCTGTGCGGGGCGGGTTGACGCTCACACAGATATGTTTGAAACGCCGGTCCTCATGGAGCATTGACTTGATTCTCCTGGCATTTTTAAGGCCGCCAAGATCATTGTCCATGTAGAGATTAACGCGCCGGATTTCCGGGTGGCGCTTAAGAAATGCAATCAGCGCCACATGGGAAGTACCGCCCAGCGATAGCCGGTAGCCGTCCCATTTCCAGCCTTCCAATTCCTGCAGCGTGGCATGGGAGAGGGCGTCAATGGGCGCCTCAAAGACCGCCACATGACGGCTGCCCGGATTCCTCGGTGGATAGCAGAAGCTGTATTCCTTGTCGCTGCCGTAAACATCTTTTCTAAGGCTGCCGGTAATGCTCCGCATACAGGCAAACTTCGCTTTGCCGGCTTCGTCCTTTCCCACGAACACACAGACCGGCTCGCCATGATACCGTGCCTCATAGAACAGCCCTTCCCGGAAACACCGGCTGATCACATCAGGGCTGATCCCACGCCGCTGCAAATAGGAGACGGCGGATGTGGCGCACCGTCTGGCCCAGGGGAGGGAAAATGTTTTCTTCTCCGGTTCTTTCTGCACATGGGCTGTTACTGTTGTACTCCGATAGGCCGGTGTCTGTTGGATTTCCCCGCCTACCAGCGTATGGACCGCATCCACCAGCCCATATCCCCGAATCTGAATCAGGTAATCCAGGGCGTTGATACTCCGGCCCCGGCTGTTCCAGTACCAGTACCTTTTCCCGGTCACATAGACCAGGCTGTCATGTTCCTTGTGCCGGTAATTGGGCCCGTCCCGTTTCAGTACCCCAGGCTCATGGAATTGCAGGTATGCGAAAAGGTCCGCCTCCCGTGCTGCCTGAATCTGTTCTTTGGTTACGCCGGGCATCGTGCCGGCACAGAATTTCTTTTCATCGTGCCCCGCCTCCTTCCTGTGATGAAAAAAGACGCCCGGAGGCGCCTAACAGCCGTACAGGTCATGGTTGACCTCGGCACGGTAATAACTGTCCATTGTTGCCGGGGCATTATACAGCGCCGCCAGCAGGTATGCCTTGATATTCCCGACTTTTGTAGTGTTTTTGTCAATACAGTCAAAGACATATTCCAAGTGGCCGGAATTGATTTTCAGAAACCGGCCCTTTACCACCTCCCTGGGAAAATCATCCCCAGCGATACGGATATATGACCGTTTGGATAAGACCACTTCAAGCATAAGCTCCACAGTCTCGTCTAAGCGTTCTTTCCCATACCGGGAGACCATACAGTCATACTCAATATTTTCTTTCAGGATTTCACGGTAAGCGTCTATCAGCTCAATCCGATCCATCCCATCCGGGCGGCCTGCCGCCTCCGGCTCTGCCGGATAGATTGATTGATGGGTCCTTGATATATCCGTTTTTGATTTTTTAGTTTTTAATGGATTAGTATTTAATTGTGCGGGATTTTCCTGTTCAGGTTCGGCCTGTTCAGGTTTTGCCTGTCCAGGATTTACCTGTCTTGGATTTTCCCGTTTAGGTGTAAACGCCTGTTTTTCGGCGTTTACAGGCTTTTCATGGATGGTATATTCAATATCTCCGAGCTGCCCGTTCTCATAGCGGAGGCGCTGCCTGGTGAGATACCCGTGCCGCTCCAGCTCCTTCAGGGCGGTAGTGATCGAATCCACACCGTCCTTACAGATATGGGCGAGCCCCTTTGTGGTATAGTCCCAATCTTCCGGCAGCGACAGCATGAGGGAGAGAAGCCCCTTTGCCTTTAAGGACAGTTCCGTATTGCGCAGATGGTGGTTGCACATGATCGTGAAGTCCTTCGTTTTTTCTACCCGGAATACAGCCATTTCACAGCCTCCTTTCTCCGGTTATTTCCGTTACAAGGCGCGCTCCCTGTGGTCATAGTGGAGGTGCCCGCCTGAGACCTTCGCATGGTTTTTCAGTTTCACTTCGCCCCGTTCCTGGCTGTCTAAGAATTTCTGATAGCCGGCATCTGTAAGGAACAGGCGCATCTTATCGCCCTTGTCACCGACAGGGGCATCATAAGACAGCACATCAAAGACGATCATGTGGCGTACTTCCGGGTCGAAGCGTTCCAGCGCCATGATGTCGTGCCCCTTCAATTTCTTCGCGCCGGATTTCTGCCTGGCCTCGGCAATTTTTTCTCCAATCGTCCGGGCCGGGTAGGGCAGACGGTAATTCTTCTGTATATCCCGAACGATGTCCATACACTCGGTATCGGTCAGGCCCCGTAGCTTTGCCATCAGATTTTCCGCTGCCTTCCGTTGTTCGGGATTCTTTGTGTACTGGGCGGTCATGTAAAGCTCGTTCAGGACTTTGAATTGATAGTCACCCTCAACCTGAAAAAGCAGCCGTTTTTCCATTTCGTTTAATCCCATGTGAATCTCCTTTCTTTTGAAAATGGGTACAAAAAAAGGACATCCACCTAAATAGAAGATGAAATGTCCTTTGGCATATACGCTATTCAATTTTATGTACAAAGCAGTCTGCCGCTGTTACGCCGCTTTCTGCTGGTGTCTCTGTGTTACATTACCATCCAGCAATGGCTGTATCTGCGTCACTTCATGCTGTTTCATAAAACCACCCCTTTCATCGGTTTTACAACGTCTTATAAATCAATTGCTTTTCAGGAACCGGCTCAGCACTCATTTCAAAAGCAGTGTATAATCGTTCCAGCCACTCTTCCTCTAATGGGCCACGATGATGCACCCAGGCCAGAATATCGCCCGGTTTTACAAAATCTCCGGTTTTTTTGCCAAGAACAATGCCTGTTTCCGGGTGGATCACATCTTCCTTTGTTTCCCGTCCGGCTCCAATCTCCATGGCAAGCCGTCCAAGTTCCAGAGCTCTCGCCCTTCGGATATAGCCCCTTTCTTTCGAAAATACAGGTGTCACAAAATCTGCTTTTGGAAGCAGTTCCGGATGCTCGATCTGATCTGCATCTCCCCCCTGAGCTCTGACCATTTGCTTTAACTTCTTCAACGCACTGCCATCGGCAATAACAGCCTCCATTTTCCGGCGTCCCTCCGTTTTGTCTGCCGTCAGCCCGGCTTCCGCCAGAATATTAGCCCCGCTGCTCAAAACCAACTCTGTAAAATCTGCCGGTCCCTGTCCCCGGAGTGTATCCACTGCTTCCTTCACTTCCAGCGCATTTCCGATAGCCCTCCCCAAAGGTTCATTCATATCCGTGATCATCGCCCGAACCTTCCGTCCGCAGGCTTCACCCAGATAAATCATCATTCTCGCCAGTTCTACTGCTTCTTTCGCCGTTTTCATAAAAGCTCCGTCGCCGTACTTCACGTCCAGCTCAATCACTTCCGCTCCCGCTGCCAGTTTCTTTGAGATAATGCTGGAAGCAATAAGTGGAATCGATGCCACCGTTCCGGTCACATCCCGAAGAGCATACAGCTTTTTATCCGCCGGCACAAGGCTTTCCGTCTGTCCAATGACCGCAATTCCGATATCCTGTACCTGCCGAATGAATGTCTCTTTGTCCAAATAACAATTAAACCCTCGAATAGATTCCAGCTTGTCCAGTGTTCCTCCGGTAGAGCCGAGCCCCCTGCCTGACATCTTTGCCACCTTTGCACCGCAGGCCGCCAGCATCGGTCCCAGGGCCAGCGTCGTCTTATCTCCCACGCCGCCTGTGGAATGCTTATCTACTTTGATACCCTCAATCCGGCTCAGATCAATCGTCTCACCACTCTCCATCATTGCCCTTGTCAAGGCCGATGTTTCGCGGGCCGTCATCCCATTCAAGCAAATTGCCATCAACAGAGCACTCACCTGATAATCCGGAATCTCACCGGCCACATAGCGTAGAATCCACCAACGGATCTCTTCCTCTGTAAGCTCTTCTTTCCATCGTTTTTTTTCAATGATATCCACAAAACGCATCCGTATCACCTCCATTATCCACAAACGCCCTTTATTTTCCGATAAGTATCACAGAAAATCTCTGCCATTACCGCATAACCTTCTCTTGTCGGATGAACGCCATCCTGAAAAGCCCGGCTTATTCCCTTTCCTGCAAGATATTCAGGGAATTTTTTCTGAAAATCCACATACGGGATCTTCCTACATTCGCAGTAATTCAAAAGCCACTCTCTGTAACCAGAAAACAGAGCCATTGTCTCATCAATACCTAAAAAACTATACCAGCAGTCTTTCAACATCGCGCCGTCCACCTGAAGCGGAATGCCGACCATTGGTTCAATCCCCGCTGTCAGGGCCTTTCCAATAATCATATCCATACTTTCTCTTGTATGGGCCTGTGGAATCCCCATAAGAATATCGTTGGCTCCCGCCATGACAAATACATCTTTTGGATGGTTCCAGGCGACATCTTTCATAAAGCGAACGTTCATACCATCTGCCGTATCCCCATTCTCCCCTTTATTTAATATATTAATCCCCAATGTCTTCGATGCCAGATAAGGCCAGGCATACCGGGGACTTACGCCATATCCATAAACAATGCTATCCCCCAGGCACACTAAATCGACTCTTTCCATGTAAATCCCCCGCTTGTCCTTTTATTTAATTTCAGTATAGCATCAAAAAAGGACATTGTGAATGTCAAAGTCCACAATGTCCCTTTTACTAATAATACATGATAACCGGCGTACCTATTTCAACATTCCAGAACATTGACTCGACCGCATCATACGGCGTATTAATGCAGCCGTGAGAACCGGAAGTCAGGTATTCCGTGCCGCCATAAGTGGAACGCCACAGTGAATCATGAATTCCCACACCACCAACAATCTTCATCCAAAAATTTACCGGCTGTCTGTAATCATCACCGACGAGAACAATATTCTGAAGACGATTATGAATATAATAGACTCCGGAAGGCGTGCCATGTCCGGTACTCATCGTGCCGGATGTAATCGGTGTCGAAATAAAAAGCGCACCATCTTTATAGTACCACATATACTGGCCGGACAAATCAATCTCTATATAGGTAGATCCAATATCATCAGGTGAATTCGGATCCAGATAATCATATGGTGTCATATAATAAATTGGTTCCCGGCTTGTAACCCGCTTGTTCTTGATATCGTCCATCAGCAACTCAATCTCGCTGTCAACATCTGTTCCCCAGCCGTAGCTTCCAGGATTCAACGTAATCCAATATCCCCGGGAAGAGTAAAAATCCCGGTAAGAATTAATGGTGTCGTATTTATTTGAAATCTCACACAGATAATCGTACGCGGCGCTTTCTGAAACATAGAAATCTCCGTTTTCATCCCGTCGAATCCATTTTCTGATCTGCTCCTTACCAATCTTTTCTTCATTGCCATGGAAATCATAGGTTATTTCTGCCTGGCACAATTCATCGACCTTTTTCAGCTCATCCTGAATCTCCGGAGACTCGGTCGTAATCTTTGGCAATTCATAGCATCCGGCCCCTTCCAATGAAATCTCCGACTTTCCACTGCCCATAGCCTTGGCGATTTCTTCTTTTACAGTCTCTTTTTTCAGCGTATTGCCCTTATTCTCTTTCACCAGATTTACGCCATTATCATCAACATTTAAAGACGCATTGACCGGGGCTGTCATTTCCTGAGTCATACACTGAAGCTCGTCAATCTTTTTATTTAATTTTTCTTCATTCCATTCATAGACAGCTTTAATTTCATAATCCGTCTGTGAAAAGAATTTTACCGGCCAGAGCCAGCCCATCTCTTTTATCTTTAACTCATCAACTTCATCAAAATTGTAATCGAAATCGAAGTCTTTTCCGGAAAGGACTTCCGTTGTGCCTTCAATCGTCAGCACTTTCATTTCATAAGCCATCATCGACTGCTCCAATGTTTCTTTGACCGATTCCGGAGACTCATTGGACACATCTGTTCCATTGATGGAAGTATTTGGATAGAATACCTGACTAAAATAAATAGATACGCCAACATAACATGCCGCCAAAACACCAGCGGCACATCCTGAAACAATTAACACTTTTTTCTTATTGCTCATTTTCTCTGTCTTTCTATATTAAGTCCAAAACATGTCAGATTTAATATTCCCTTTTCTGAATAGAATTAAAACTATGTTGCATACTATTTCGTGTAAACCCTTCCAAGGATTTATAAATCAATTATCAAACATTTGAAAGGAGCCTATAACATGAGTAAAAATGCTTGTATCCAGTGTTCTATCAAAGAATGCAAACACCACTGCGGAACAGAAGATTATTGTACTTTAAACCAGATTAAAGTCGGTACTCACGAAAATCATCCGACAAAAATCGAATGTACTGACTGCGAATCCTTCGTATTCAGAGCATAATCTCCCGCAAAGAGAAGGAAGTGGACAGCTATAAACTGTCCACTTTTCTCTTTTTAAGAAAATTCCATAAAATAGGCAGCTTCAAATATTTCATTCGGCTGGAGACATTGTATCCAGTCCTTTTCAATCAGATCACCTGAGAAACCTTCTCTGTCACATCGCCCATACCAGGGTTCGATGCATACAAAAGGCGCCTGCTTTCCAGGCGGTGACCAGACGCCAAACAACGGCGCCGCAAAAGTCACGGTAACATATGGCCGTTTATCCGGGCGTATCAGATAAACCCGAGTCGTCTGATTTTCAAAAATCAGCGTATCCTTTGTGAACGTTTCTCTGTCAAATCTGTAGAGTCCCTGCTCCAGCGGGAGCTCATATTCCTGTGGCTCATAAAGCCCTCTCCGGCTGATTGAATGATATTTGGGATTTCCACGCCCCTCCATATCAAAACCTATATAATAATCTGTCTGTGCCTGGTTCTTTTCCAACGGACAGCGAAACGCCGGATGTCCACCAATTGAAAATAACATCGGCTCAGAATCCCGGTTTGTCACCACCCATTTCACCTCAAGAACACGTCCCCTGAGGCGGTAACGTACTGCCAGATGGAAATCAAAAGGATAACTCTTTTTTGTCACATCATTGGAGTCCAGAACAAACCATATCTGGTCGTCCGTCTCAGCACTCTTGCTGAAAATCATATCCCGTGCGAATCCATGACGCGGCATACGGTATTCACGACCATTATGCCGGTATGTCTGTCCATTCAGTTCTCCGACTACCGGAAACAGTAAGGGCGAACGTCGATTCCAATAATCCGGATCTCCATTCCACATATATTCTGTCTTATTTTTTGCGTCCTTAACGGACATAAGTTCAGCGCCCTGATTATTTATGTAAACAACCAACTCATCATTTCTCAGAAAATAGAAACGGGACACCTGTTTACGTTTAAAAAGTCCCATATTCACTGCACCCCCGACACATAGCTATGTCAACCTGATACTAATTTTAGCACAATCGCTCCAATATAACAATGCGGTTTTGCCCAATTTCTGTGTAAAATTCACTTCGCATCTTATAACCTATAGTTATTATTTCAATAAATAATATGTATTTTACAATCTTTATCTACATGACTATAATGTAATCAAGGTTATATTATTAGCGGGAAATCACCACCGGCAGATGGTACTTTCAGGTGTATCATCTGTCCGGGATACCGGCTTCCTGAGTTGCCATTTTGGAGATATATACCTAAGCCCTCAATACAAAAAGAAGCATCACTCAGTCTCGTCCTTGCAAAGTGATACTTCTTTTTTTCTGTATATGAATTAAAACTGCCTTTTTCAACAAACTGGTTAAAAATTCATCTCTCCCCAGTTTCGTGACTGGCGCATCATTAGATGCATACCACATCAAACATTCCATTTGACAGAATCGCAATTCCTATTACGGATACAGAAGCAAACGTATCTTTTTTACATCACCATAAAAGATACAGCAAAATACAAATCATTGCTTTCAAAACTAAATTAACAGAAATATGGTCAGAGCACAGTCCCCTCCTATTCCATTCATATTTCATTTCAATACAAAACCTTCCGGATTGGAACACCGGAAGGTTTTCTTTTAGTACATCTCTCTTTAATTTTTTTTAATCCTGGATTCTTCAGAATCCCAATTTCCACTCCATTCGACACTCGTATCCGCATAGTAGATATAATGAAATTCCTTATGTTCTTTCAAATATTCCTTTGTAAATTCTATAAATTGATTCATCGCATGCGTTCTCGGGCGATTTTTCAAACAAAAGAATCCGACATCCCAATTGAATCCCTCTTTAATCTTTACCGCCTTAATATCCGGCAGAGGACTTTTTTCTACCAACGGTCTCGGCAGTATGGAAACTCCAAGATTGGCATCGACCATCATCAGCGGGAAATCCCACTGGCTGCTCTTCGCCGTCACATTCGGTGTGAATCCCGCCTGCATGCATAATTGCATAATATCATCATAGAGCAAATACTGTTCGTTCATAAGAACGAAATTTTCGTCTTTCATATCCCGGATACTGATTGCATCCACAGCTGCATAGGCCTTACTCCTGTGGACCACTGCCACGCCTTCATCGTGAGTCAGTGGTATCACCTGTACGTCTCTGGGAATCGGAACGTTTTCCGAAAGCATGCCCATTCCCAGGTCCAAGCGCTCTTCTCTCAGGGCCGCATTGATATCTTTCGTGCCCTCTCCGGATACAGAAATATTGATTCCCGGATACTTCTTCTGGAACTCACAGATCAGCTCAAAATAGCATAAATAGCCAAGAATATTTGGAATGCCTATCTTAATCTCCCCTTGATTCGATAACCGGACGTCGTCGATCATCTTGTAAATGTCCTGAAACTGCTCAATCAAACATACAGATTTCTGTAACAGCGCCTGTCCCGTATCCGTCAATTCAAAACTTTTATTGGTTCTCTCAATCAATACTGTCTTCAATTCTGTCTCTAAAAGACGGATACTCTTACTCAATGCCGGTTGAGACAAATGTAAATGTTCCGATGCTTTTCGGAAATTTCTTGTCTTAGCCAATTCCACAAAATATTCCAATTGTCGAATATCCACGGCTTCACCCCTTTATTAAAATATAACCCTTCGTCCGCCCCCTCTATACAGACTTACAATTCCTTTGAAACCAGTTCGAGCGCCGCCTCAATAACCTTATCCATATCATAATACTGATAATTTCCAAGACGGCCGCCGAATATCACCCTATCCTCCTTTGCTGCTAATTTTTTATATTTCTCGAACAATGCATTGTTTGCGTCATTATTTACCGGATAGTACGGCTCCATACCTACTTTCCACTCAGAAGAATACTCTCTGGAGATCACGGTTTTTTCCTGCTGACCAAACTCAAAATGCTTGTGTTCGATAATCCGCGTATATGGCACTTCTCTCGCTGTATAATTTACAACGGCATTTCCCTGATAATTATCACAGTCAAGTACCTCTGTCTCAAAGCGCACAGAGCGATACTCCAGCGCTCCCAGCTTATAACCATAAAATTCATCGATCATACCGGTAAACAACGTCTTTTGTGCAATATCCGGATTTTCTTTTATAAATTGAAAATAATCCGTATTTGTTTTTACATCTACGCCATCCAACATTTTCTCAATGATTTTTGTATAGCCGCCCATAGGAATTCCCTGGAAACGGTCATTGAAATAATTATTATCGTATGTGAAACGCAACGGCAGACGCTTGATAATAAACGCCGGCAGTTCCGTACAGTCACGCCCCCACTGCTTTTCCGTATAACCTTTGACCAGCTTTTCGTAAACATCACGGCCAGCAAGAGACAATGCCTGCTCTTCCAGATTCTTCGGCTCTTCAATGTGAAGTTCTTCAATCTGCTTTGCAATAATGTCTTTAGCTTCCTGCGGTGTACGGATATTCCACATCTTACTGAAGGTATTCATATTAAACGGCAGATTGTATAATTCATCTTTATATACTGCCACCGGCGAGTTAATGTAGTTATTAAACTCGGCGAACTGATTCACATATTCCCAGGTAGCCTTATTGGATGTGTGGAAAATATGCGCGCCGTATTTATGCACATTGATTCCTTCGACCTCTTCGCAATAAACATTGCCGCCGATATGCGGCCTTTTATCGATCACCAGGCACGTCTTTCCCCGCTTCTTTGCTTCATACGCGAAGACCGATCCGAACAGCCCCGCCCCTACAACTAAATAATCGTATTTCATACCGATTCCTCCATTTTAATCATTACTATCCAAACACCTTACAGAACGCCTGAAGCGCTTTAACCTTCAATCGTCCATCATTCATTTGATAGTCATCCATAATTTTAATAACTTCTCTGATTAAGTATCTGGCATTCGTCGGACGATCCACAACGATATCCGATCCAATAAAGCGTATAAACCAACGGGTATACTCCCGATTCCATTTCTTTAAAAATCCCTTTTTATACCAGAAGTCGGTAATAAAACGCATATTACGAACATGCTGACATAACTTCCGTTCGTTTTCCCCATTATATTCATTCATCAAAGAACCCTGTCTGAAGCATTGATAATAATGGAGTTTATCACTAATAAACTGAATGCCTCTGGCCAACGGGGCTGCCTGAAAAATGAATACAAGATCCTCGCCAAATAGCACCTCTTCTGAAAACATCAAATGATTTCGCACTAAAAACTCTCTTGAGAATGCTCTGTTCCATGCAAAGGGGTTTCCGCTCGGTTCTTTGAATAAAGCATCCGGATGAAATTTCGGATAATAAACATCCCGGCAAGTGAGAGCCCACACCGTCCACGGATCCGGCTCAGGTACTTCCGGAAAAGGCGTTGAGCCAAAAACGATGATATCCGCCCCGTGATTCAATCTTTCTTCATAAATTCGTTCACAGGCATTCAATGCCAAATAATCATCCGAATCCAAAAACAGGATCATATCTCCCGTCGCCACAGCTAATCCGGCATTTCTTGCCGATGACAAACCGCCGTTTTCTTTTTCAACCAATTGCATTCTGCTGTCTAACGCCATATATTCCCGCATAATTTCAACAGAATTATCCTTTGTTCCATCGTTCACGCCAATAATCTCTATGTCAGACAATGTCTGGTTCATTACACTCTCAAGACAACGGCTCAAATAATCTTCCACATTGTATATCGGTATAATTATCGAGACTTTTGGTCTTTTAACCATGATAATCCCCTCGCAATCTTCTTACATCCAAGCTTAAACGTATAAACAATGCCGTCATCTTTCACACTTTGAATCCCGCCAAGGAATTTTCTTGGAAAAAACGTAATTAATCTGCCGATTTTATAAGAATACGAATTCTTAATCGTCCGAACAGCCTTTGATGTATAACCCGGTTGATTCAAAGCTTTCCGCGTATAATATACAACCGGATCCTCCACTAACTGCTTCACATCTTTCCACTTATATTCCTCAAAATATTTCGGATTCATCGTGCCCTTTTCAAAGTCCTCTTTAAATTCCATAGCCGCACGCTCGATAAAAATGTATCTATACTTTGGTGCCAATCTCTGAAAATTCCACATATAAGAATCATATTTTATACGTTTACAAACGCACTCAAGTCTTCCACGGTTCACCGGATTAGTGTCCAAAAACCGCTGCATTTCCGCATATTCATCACAAACGCAGAACACTTTCCCCACAGAATTTACAGAAGAATTTTCATTATCCTGCCGATAATGTAAAAAAGCATCCCGGATTAACTGCACCCTTTTTGCCAGTGCCATTACCTTAAAATTAAAACTGGCATCTTGAAAAGAAGCTCCCGGCGTTTCATTAAAGCGAATATTATTCTCGCGAATAAAATCTCTGCGATAAAGGGCTGACCAGATTGTCGGCTTCAAATTAAAAAACTCAACCATTTCCATTGGCGCCTTAAAATCTGTAGCTGGACAAAAAATTACATTTTCTCTCGCCTTTGAAACAATTTCAATCTTTTCATTCCGTTCTGTCGGAATAGAATAGTAAAAATAATAGCCAGATTTTACAATATCCAACCGATTTTTACTGGCAATGCGATACAATACTTCAAACATATTCGGTTCTGCATAATCATCCGACTCAACAATACCGATATATTCTCCCTCAGCCATGTCAAAACCACGATTCATCGAATTTCCATATCCGCTGTTTGGCTTTGAAATAACCTTCACCCTATTATCTTTTTCAACGTATTCCTGAATAATTTCTGGCGATGAATCTGTAGAACCATCATCCACACATATAATTTCAATCTCCTTTAATGTCTGATTCACAACACTATCCAGACATTGGCGCAGATACTTTTCAACATTATAAATTGGCACAACAATTGATACCTTTGGTCTTCCCATACTTCTTCCTCCTATCTATTCACCTGCATATACTCATCGCAGACTTCATCGACCAATCCGCTTTTACGCACCCGGCCTTTTTCCAGCCAAATGGCATGGTTACAAAGTTCACGTACTGAATCAATATCGTGAGAAACATAGAGCAGCGTTGTTCCACCCTCCAACATCTCCCGCATACGACCATAACATTTCTGCTGGAACTGATAATCACCAACAGACAAAATCTCGTCAACGACCAAAATATCCGGGCGCACCATCGTCGCAATGGCAAATCCCAAACGGGCCTGCATACCGGATGAAAAGTTTTTGATCGGTACATCCAAAAACTGATGCAGTTCGGCAAAATCAACAATTTCATCAAAATGCTCCTGCATAAACTTACGGGAGTGTCCAAGGACTGTACCATTCAGAAATATATTTTCCCGCGCCGTCATATTGTAATCGAAACCAGCGCCAAGCTCAATGAGCGGAGCGATGTTGCCATTGATTCGAATACTGCCCTTATATGGTTTTAATATACCGCAGGTGGATTTCAGCAGAGTGGATTTTCCTGAACCATTCACTCCGATCAACCCCCAGGATTCCCCCCGCTTTACCTTCAGGTTCACATCCTGAAGCGCAAGAAATTCCTGAAACATCAACTCCCGCCGGATAAGTTTTATAAAATACTCTTTCAAATCACTGATTTTTTCCGATGCCAGATTAAACCGTATCGTCAAATTTTCAATGTCAACTACATAATCCTGTTCCATCTTCCGCGCTCCTATAAATATAAGATAAATTTATCCTGCGTTTTCTTAAACACAAACAACCCTAAAATCAGCATAATAAAAGCCCATATCCAACCGCCTACAAATACCCGCATGGTCGGGAAGCATCCATAAAGGACCAAATCTCTGAAATGTTCTACATAATACCAGGCCGGGTTAATCCATTCAACAATCGATCGGAGCCATTGCGGAAGCAGATCGATCGGATAAAACAGCGGCGTAATATACTGCCATGCTACCAAAAATGCTCCGTAAATATACTGAATATCTCTGAAAAACACATTTGCCGCCGACAAGAAAAATCCCATGCCACAGGCAAAAATGTAAACCTGAATAACGAGAATCGGCGTTGCCAGCAGATAGGGTGTAAACGCTGAATGCGTCACGATCATAACAAGCGCCAGGGCCCCCAGAGAAAATACAAAATCCACCATGGTACTTGTAATTTTGGACAATGTGAAAATATATTTCGGAACATAGATTTTTTTAATCAGCGCCCCATTATCCAATACGGAATACATAGCCATTGTCGTTGAATTCCGAATAAAGTCAAATACCGCCTGTCCAGACAACAGATATACCGGGAAATTCTCGATCCCCGCACGAAACATATGGGAAAATACGGCCACCATGACCAGCATGATCAGTAAAGGATTTAAAATGCTCCACAAATAACCAAGAAAACTTCTCCGGTACTTTAACTTCAAGTCCCGGACCACCAGTTCCCGTAATAAATCTTTGTATCGAAAAAGTGTACTTAAACGTTCCATCATCAGATTCATATCCAGAATCTCCTTACACGTATTTTAATAAGAATTTCTACGGTGTTTAAACGCCAGCACGGCCACCGGGAAGGTTAAAAATCCCGTATACCGCATGAACCACACCGCTTTATTTTTTACACTGCGATAGGCTCCGGGGTTCCGCTTCTTCATAAAAGCATCAAACGCCATTGCCTCTTTTTGCTTGCCGCTCCCCAGAGGGAAACTTATATAAATCTTCATCTGACTACCGATCATCCATCCGATGATTTCATTCATATACTGCCTCTGTGCATCGCTCAACTTTCCGTCCATATGTTCCACATAGCGTTCCAGACGCAGCAAAACATGCAGATGATTTTTCAGATTCGCCTGCATTTTCTTAATAGACATACTTTGATTCGGTACTCCCAGTCGATACCGATACACCGATGGTTCAAGGAAGATCAGTGTATCTACATATGGAATCGGGAAAGTGATATACTCCATGTCAACATAGAACATATGCTCATCAATCTTCACCCTCATCTTTCGAAGAATCTCTGTCTTAATCGTCATGGCATGCATCGATACTGTCGTCCTGCCAACAATATCTTCCAGATGATAGATTCTTCCATATTCCACTTTTTCAAAAGGATATTCCTGAAGCTTCGCTGGTTTTCGCGTCACATGGTCCACCATTGTATAATTACTTCCGACCACATCCACGTCTAATCGTTTTAACATTTTAATTAACCGTCGGAAATTTTCCGTATCTACCCAGTCATCGCCGTCCACGACTTTGAAATATCTCCCGGCAGCCTCTTCAATGCCCCGGTTGATCGTGGAACCATGACCACCGTTCACCTTTGTGATGACACGGAATGTCTCCGGATACTCTGACTCATACCGTTTGCCAATTTCCTCTGTCCTGTCCACTGAACCATCATTGACAATCAGGACCTCCAGATCTTCTAAGATATCCGGATGGATAAAAGAGGCCAGCGTTTCTTCCAAATAAGCTTCTACATTATAACTCGGCACGACAACCGTTAATATCTTTTCACTCATAATGGGTTCTCTTTCCTGAATCTTCTATATTATATTATATCTTTTCTATTCTAAAGCTTTTACACAGGTTTGTCAACGAATCAGTCCTGCGATAAATCCGCAGCCATAGGAAACATGCAGCAGGAAATGAATCAACATCAGCCTCAGGCGCAGCATGAATCCATCCGAAGTATCCTCCGCTTTCAATGTGCAAGAAACCCCCACATCCATTACTGTATAAAGTCCCATCACTCCAGCATAAAATTTTCGGAATCTCTGACTGAAACAGCTCATGAATCCTCCGAATATTAAAAACAAAACAAACATCATCGGAACAAGATGGGATAGCCGCGCCGGTTTATGATGCTTCTTTATGACCGCGACTTTCCAGAACCCATAGCCAAAATATTGTTTGATAAGGCCCAAATAAGTATCACGCGGATAATAGATACTGTGAATTTCACTGGATATATAAATCTTGCCACCGGCTTCGCTAAGCCTGAAATTAAAATCATCATCCTCATTTAAAATTAATTTTTCATCAAACAAACCAATTTCTTCCGCTGTGGATTTTTTAAAAGCTCCTAAAAAAACCGTGTCGCTATAACCCTCATAATCTTTAATATGCTGCTTTCCGCCTCCAAGGGCAAATGGCGAATGATAGGCTGCTGCCACTGCGCGCTGAATTGGATTTTTCCCTTCTGCTACCATTGGCCCGCCCACATTTTCAGCGCCGCTTTTCAGCAAATATTCCACACATTTTGAAATATAATCCTGAGCAAATTCTGAATGTGCATCCATGCGAACAATATACTCGCCTTTTGCCGCTTTGATGCCGATATTCAAACCGCAGGAAATCGTACCCTTTAAATTTTTCAGCATATGGATATGACCATAGCATTCCTCATATTCCCGGATAATTTCCTCTGTATCGTCTTCGGATGGACCTACTGCCAGCAGCACTTCATGTCTGTCCCGCGGATAATCCTGCCGTAACACCGAATCCAGACAGGCCCGTATATATTTATGCTCATTTCGTACCGGAATCACCACCGAAATAAACGGCAGTCTCGAACTTTCCATAACCCCTACCTCCGTTCCGCAACATGCTTTCAAAATAAAAACATATTTTTATTAATTATACTTGTATTATTTTGCCAAGTCAAACCGAATTATGCAAAGAAAAGGGGTTCTAAAACAAAAAAAGCACCGGATGTCTTAAACCTAGACTTTCCGGTGCTTTTCCATCGTCGAAGCGACGTGATTCGAACACGCGACCTCTGCGTCCCGAACGCAGCGCTCTACCAAACTGAGCCACGCTTCGATGTGCTTTATTATTCTAACGCTTTTGGGGGAAAAAATCAATATGTTTTTTTAAAAAATTAACAATTTGTTCACATCATGCCCACATATTTTTCACAGGACATGGATATACTATAGTCATCAAAAGAAATTTTGATTAATTTTTTCATAACTCCATCCGAAAGGATGGACCCTCCCCCTTTTAATGATAAGAATACTGAAGAAAGCCGCGCGATGCGGCTTTTTTCAGTTTCTCATCAAATCACCGGTTTTTTATCTCTTTCTGTCTCCGCTTTTTAATATCCGATTTTCAGAACGCCCTCTTCAAAGGTCAGCGGCTTTGCCACTGTTCCGGCCTGCACATATTCCCGTTTCAAATCCTCTATCTGGCGAATAAGATCATCCTTCGACGATGCCTGATAGAGAGAAAGGATATGTTCATCGCTCATAGCCTGATATAAAAGCAGAAAATCCGGAAATTCCCTATGAGACCAAAGAGAATAGGTCAGAAGATTATTTCCGTCAGAATCCTGCAAAATGAATCCATTCAGAAGTTCCTTGGCAAAGTTCTGGAGTTCCATGTCCGCATACCATCCCGTATACTGAGAATTTTTTGCCAACTCTGTATGAACGATCTGACATGCGCACCAGAATCGATACACTTCATCCGCATCTTCCATGCCTGAATTCCGGGCCGCAAAAACCTGTATCCGACCCTGATTTTCCATCTCTTCACAGACAATTTCGCGATAACATTCCGGAAGACCGGCAAGGCCGCATTCATTGAGTTTCTGAATCCATCCAAGAAAGACCGGGTCCACATCGCATCGCTCCGCAGATACCAGGTATCCATTCTCTGCAACAAGACCAGCCAGCTTCTTTGCAAAATCATCAATATTCTCAGCAAAATCCGCCGCTTCCGCCTTTAACATATTATAACTTGACATCACATCATTAATTTCACAATTTTCCTGAAGAAGGCGCATGGCAAATACCGTATCATATTTCTGTCCCGGAAGATTGGTGACATCCGTATTTATAAATGTAATGTTGTTTACATCCAACCTTTCTGCCAGTTCCTTAGCCGCCCTGATCGCATTTGGGCTCCGGTCAACTGCTGTGATATGGGATTCGGGAAATGCCATACCCAGGAAGCAGCTCATAATTCCGCACTCGCATCCCGCATCCAGAATCTCCTTTCCAAAAACATCATGATTGTCTACGATCCAGTTGCAGACCTGTCTGTAATTATCCGCCTGATATCCGCCGTTAAAAAGCAGGGCTTTATCCAGCGATTCGTTTTTCATCTCATAAAATTCTCTGAGGTATTCCGGATTTTCTTCAAACTCACGAATTTTCCTGTAAAGATCCGTAAGCATCTTACGTCCTGTCGTTTCTCCGTATTTTGCGCTGAACTGAAAATAAAGCAACTTACTTTCCTTTGGAGGATTCATGTCTAACTGACGCAGATAACTGAGCCCAATATCTTTTTTCTCTTCCATAATTTACACCTTCCCACCTTAGTCATAATCAAACCGAATACAAAGTTCGCCATTATCAAATGACCACTCTGTCATTTTTCTTCTGCGCACTTTGTCCGGCAAATGAAAACGTCTTGTCTGATTACGCACAACAAGAATCAAATCTTCTCCGTCCTTAGAAACGTCAATCTCTTTTTCCGACACGTACGGAAGTTTGACAATAAAAAGCCGCGTTCCCTGCTCATCTTCCATTCTGAAAGCCTGCTCACGGCTGAATACCGTTTCCGGATCGGACGCAGCGTAAAGTTCACATCCAACCGATTTCAAAATCTCAATTCCACGGAGCTCGTCTTCCTGCAGCATCAGCTTAAAAACCTTGCAATCACCAAAGCTCTGCTCCGCAAGTCTGAGGCTTTCTGCCTGCATATCCGTCCACCCCGCAAAATATCCCTGCATCGCTTCTTCCGGATAAATTTTATTTACATAAATGGCATCCACGCCAAAATCATACGCGTTAATCCAGGTATAGCTGCGACGCGCCTCGTCCATAACGATACGCTCCGGTGTCGTCACAATACGCATGCTGGCAAGCTCTCTGTTTTTCAGAATTTTCTGCAGCTGTGCAAGACGTTTGACCAGCTTATCAAATTCCTCAAATACCTGATCCCTCGGCTTCGGCACCTGGGTCTTTCGGGATATCAGTCCCCCCAGCGCATTATTCATACTGCGCACTGACGGCAGCAATCTGTCTGCCAGAACGCCCAAACGTTCTGGATATCTGAGCAGGGACAGGGTCTCTCCCGTCGGCGCACAGTCTACAATAATGACATCATAGGCGCCGCTTTCATAGGCGTCCAGAATCTTCAGCAGTGAAAAGAGTTCATCCAATCCCGGGAACAGCAGCACTTCATCAGCCGCAATGCCTCCGTTGGCTTTCTCTGAAATAATCTGCTTTAGATAATCCCGCAAATTTCCCCATGCTTTTGTACTTTCGGCTACCGGATCGATCTCCAGAGCCTGCAGTCCTTCAAAAACCGCTGTCGGTTCAAACCCCAACGGCATATCCAGAGAATCTGCCAGGCTATGGGCCTGATCCGTACTCATAACAAGAACTTTTTTTCCGGAAAGTGCGATATTTACAGCAGTAGCGGCCGCAATACTCGTCTTTCCAACACCGCCCTTCCCGGTATAGATAAGAATTCTCATGGCTGCCTCACATCCTTTCCTCCACCTTCAGGCAAATTTGAAGTGTATCTTCCTGAAAGTATACATCTGTAACCCGTGCCCCCCGCAGTGTATTTGGAAGAGGAATACATCGGTTATAATTATTCACTTTTATATCTACATCCATATCATGCACAGTAACGTTCACTTTATCCGCCTCAGCCCCCGGGAGCCTGATCGACAGACAATATCCGCCGTCAATGACATCATAGGTCTCTTTTTCTCTCTGCACATTTATCTTAAAAAGGTTCGGTGTTTTCAACACATCTCCGGCCAGCCGCTCGATTGCTTCTTTTCCGCGGACTTCTTTCGAATACCACGGTATCTTTGTCACCGGCACATCCACAAATACTCTCTCAAGCTCATCCATATATTTTTTCTGTATATCCCGCCACCGGTTCATAAATTCACTGCCCGTATCCTCCGGCAGAATACGATTGATAAAAACCCCATCGACCTGGTAGTCATACAAGCTTAAATACATATAATTACGCTTTGTCTCTTCGACAACCATTTTCTCCGGCACACACACAAGACGCACACTGCAGACCTCTGGATTCTTAAGAAGCTCCTGCAAAAGAACCATCTGGCCATGCATCTCTTCAATCTCATTCATCGCCTGATGCGTCGGAAGGGTCACTTTATATTTGACCTTCGATACCGGAGCCAGCACCCGGACCATCACTTTACCCACCGGAAAAAACTTTTCCATATACCAGGTGAGCAGTTCCGGCAGTTTCAGGAGCGATAATGTTTCGCCCGTCGGCGCACAATCTACGATAATCCTGTCGTACTCACCGCTCTCATATATATCCTTAATTTTCATCAGCGAAAAAAGGTTTTCAAATCCGGGAATCACAAAATTATTTCCGTCCTTGCCGAGCGCCGCCCCTGAGCTTCCCATCAGCGAAGTGATCGCTTTATTGACATTCGGAAATTCTTCTTTCATAAGCATATCCGGGTCCAGCTCCAGCAGAAACAGATTTTCTCTCACCTTTTTTATATGCCTTCCGACTTCCGTTTCAAAAATATCGCCGAGATTGTGCGCCATGTCCGCGCTGGCAAGCAGGGTCTTTTTCCCCTCGTCAGCCGAGGCTATGGCATGAGCAGCCGCCACACTGGTCTTTCCCACGCCGCCTTTACCGGTAAAAATAATAATTCTGCCCATTTATATTCCTCCAATTAAATGAGTCACACCAAAAGTCTCCCTCTGATGTGACTCATTATATCACGGTCTATCAACCCTGTCTGAAAGATACCCCGATTTCACCATGTGGATGTTTCCACCCCTTAACAATCTTATCATGGGAAAGAACTCTACAGGTTCCGCACTCAAGGCATCCAAGATATGAGAAGCTAAACTTTCCATCAATGTACTTATAGCATTCTGCCGGACAGGCCAGAACGAGTTTTCTGATTTCCTCTTCATCTGTACACTCAAGGTCTACATCAATATGAGAGTTCTCTTCATCCGTATGGAATAAGTCAAGGCCTAACTTCGCTTCAACACTCAATTTCTTCATATTAGAACGCCTCCAGTATATTTGTGATCATGTCAACGAGCTCCCTGGCGCTGGTCTTCTTAGCAATGGACTCAATAATGTACATAATAAGTCCACTGTTTGGCTGACCATCCACCGTAAACAACTTAGCTGCAATATCATCGGCCATGGCCGGAAGATCCTCAAAAATGCCTCTGCATGTAAGCAGTGTTGGGAATCCTTTACATCCCTCCATATCCTTCATAACAAAGCTGTCCTTCAGCGCTTTTTCATATTCTGAAAGTGTTTCCGCACTGAAATCACCAATTTCGTGTGCTTTGATCAATGTCTCGGCAGCAAGACGTCCGGACTCAATCGCAAAATCCATACCTCTTACAGTAAAGCCAAGGTTGATACACATGCCGGCAGCATCACCAGTCACGAGCACACCGTCTCTATAAAGTTCAGGAATCATATGGATACCTTCTTCAGGTACAAGGTGTCCTGAGTATTCGATGGTCTCTCCGCCTTCAATAAATGGAGCAACCGCCGGATGTTCCTTAAATCTGTCAAGCATCTGAGGAACAGATATATCCGAGTGTCCGATATCACTTAATGTTGCAACAACACCTACGGATACCGTGTCTTTGTTCGTATAGATAAAGCCGCCGCCAAAGCCGCCAACGGTAGGATCGCCGGCAGAAAGCCATGCTGTACCTTCGCCCTCTTTGAGAGCAAAACGTTCATTGATGATCTCTTCGCTGAGTTTGATCGTCTCTTTAGCGCCTACAGCAACCTGTCCCGGTTCAAGCTCTTTCTTCATACCAATCTGCTGTGCCAGCAATGAGTTAACACCGTCGGCAAGGATAATAGCTTCTGCATACATCTCTTCACCATCAGATTCGATACCTACAACTTTGCCATCTTCAACGATGATATTATCAACAAGAATACCTGTGATAATTTCTGCACCGGCTTCTTCAGCCTTTTTAGCCAGCCACTGGTCAAATTTTGCACGAAGTACAGTGTAGGATGCATTTCCCGGCTCTGAACTTAATTTTGCTGAACCATATCCGATATCCAGTGAACCATCCGCTGTCATAAGCGAAACTTTCTCGTGTTTGATAATTCTCTCAATTGGGGCTTCATCTTTGAAGTTCGGAATAATTTTTTCAAGACTGTGCCCATAGAGACGTCCGCCTGTCATATTCTTAGCGCCACAGTAATCTCCGCGTTCGATCACGATAACAGAGAGGCCTGCATTGGCAAGAACGATTGCTGCAGAACATCCGGCAAGTCCGCCACCCACGATGATAACGTCGGCGTCAAATTCTCTCTCGCTCATTTATATCCTCCTTATTGTTTAAAAGCCAAAGGTCAATATTTACAAATTATATATCATTTTCGTCCCCAGACCAGAACGCACGCACCGCACATTCTGTTCTTATAATCCACCGCTTTTAATCCGATGTCACGGTACAATTTCTCAAGTTCCCCACGATGTAGAAACTTCTGTGTCGATTCATACAGCCACATATATTCCTGTCTATATTTCCTGCCGCCGCCAAGCCTCGGCATAATATAACGAAAATATATCTTGTAAAACGGCTGTACAACCGGGTTGTCAGGGACAAATGAGTCCAAACAATATATGTAACCACCGGGTCTGACAACTCTTCGCATCTCACGCAGGACCTGTTCATAATCCGCCGTATTCCGAAGTCCAAACGAAATACATGCCGCCGTGAAACTATCATCCCTGTAGGGTAATTTCATGGCATTGCCCTGTGTGAAACGGACATTTTGCCGTCCGCCGCGCTTGCTCTCCGCTACTTCAAGCATCGCCGGTGAAAAGTCAATTCCTGTCACCTTAAGGTCGTACCTTGTGTCTGCCATCTTCAGCGCTATATCCCCGGTTCCGCAGCAGACATCCAATATGTTGGTCCCTCGCGGCGTATTGGCAGCAAGTCTGTCTGTAAGTGTTTTCTTCCAACTATTCTGCAATCCCAGACTAATTCGATCATTGGCACTGTCATAGTCTTCTGAAATACTCTGAAATACACCGTAAACACGCTGCTCTTTTGAATGTTCAGCCATGTAAAACCTCCAGAATGAATCCTGCTGCAAAAGCAGCCGTATAAGCTCCGTTCAGTGCGATGTTGGTCATAACAATTCCCTGCATCGTGGCGATACGCCCCTCAGGCTCCAGTGTACATGCCAGCTGCTTTCTGATGATTTTTCCGCCCAGAAGTACCGTAAGTATCCCGCTTACAAAACCAATCGGTCCGAGCAGCGTCACCGGCAGCACGATCACAAGTATCAGCCATGATACAATGAGATACCGATATAACTCAAGAGTTCGCGCTCTGCCGATACATGTCGGAAGTGTCCGCCTTCCGGCCTTTCTGTCCTTCTCAATATCACTGCCATTATTGCTCATCATGATCAATGCAATCCCCGCGATCATCGGAAGGGAATAGAGAAGAAGCTGCCAGTGGATCTTTCCATCGGCGCAGCCTGCAATTCCCAGCGGAATAAGTCCGCCCATCACAACCCCCGATACGATTTCACCTATCGGAAGATAGGATACGGGAATCGGTCCACCCGAATAGATAAGAATCACCACACCGCCTGTGATACCGATAATAAGCGGAACCAAACCGCTTCCCATACAAGACACCAGCCCCAAGGCTGCCCCTGCGACCATATATGCAATTCCGAGAATCAATGCACTTCCCGGTGTGATATTTCCATAAACCAGGACCGCATCGTTCACTTCTACATGATCGTTCGCACTGTCAACTCCTTTTATAAAATCAAAATAATCATTTAAGGTATTGACCGCACTTTGAAGAAAGACACAGGCGGCAAGAAGCATAATGCCTTTAAGCCATGTAAGTTCCAGCCCCTGCTGCCAGCAGTAAAAGTCAGCAAACAATGCCGGAAATGCAGATGCCACCCATGTATGGGGCGCTGCCAGGCTCAATGCCAGTCTGGGTGTCAGTGATCTATAATGCTCAGATTGTCTCAAGTTTATCTAACATCCTTCTGATCTTCGATGCTTCCGGGATGTCTTCCAGAGAATCCAGTATTTCTCCGGCCAGCGCCGCATATCTGTGAATTTCCTCCACGGTACGCTTTACACCGCCCCATTGAATCACATTCTTCTCCATTTGTTCTATCTCATCCGCACTCAGATTTCGCTCTGCATTCTCTCGCATGATCGGAAGAAGAGCCTCCCTGCCCCCAGGCGTCTCAAGCGCCATAAGGACCGGAAGTGTATATATGCCGTCATGGAAATCCTTATGTGTCTTCTTCCCCTCAGCCATCTCGCTGGATGTAAAATCCAGAAGATCGTCCCGGAACTGAAACATAATGCCCAGATACGCTCCAAAACATTTAAGTTTTGCGGCAGTTTTCTTACTGCATCCGGCTTCCATCGCTCCAAGTTCGCAGGCTGTGCTGAAAAGCGAAGCTGTCTTTCCTCTGATGTTCTTCAGATAGGCGTCAACCGTCACATTCATGTCATATCGACACACCGCCTGTCCAATTTCGCCGATACACATATCTTCCACTGTTTGCGAAAGAATCATTGCTGCGTCAATAAGTTGCTCTTTCACCTGCCAGTAATGAACCCGCTCAATCAGGAAATCTCCGGCATACACCGCCGCATCTTTTCCGTACTTACCCTGAATCGAAGGCTTTCCGCGTCTGAATGGCGCCTCATCAATAATATCATCATGAATCAGCGACGCCATATGAGTGAGTTCCACCATCGCCGCCAGCATGCAGAGCCTTTCGGACCGCTCCATAGCATATGGCCCAAAGGCGCTGCACAGCAGCAAAAGTCTGGGGCGAATCATTTTCCCGGATGAACCGAGCACGTCATCCAGTACGGCGCCTGTTCTGGTGCCGGCAAATGAGTTCTCAGCGATTTTGTGTATATAGTAATTTACCCGTTCCATCGCTGACTCTTCCGTCATCGCACAGGCATTATTCCGCTCTGTCATTCTTTTATCTCCAGTTCATCATCTAATTTAAGTCTTAAACAAGACCTCTCTTTTCAGCAATGATCTCTGCCGTATGTTTCACCTTGATATCCAGTCCGCGGGCATCCAGACCGCCACGGATCTGCATCATACATCCTGGACAGTCAACCGCAACAACATCGGCGCCTGTCGCCTGAATGTTGGCAATCTTCTTTTCAAGAATCGGTGTTGCAATATCCGGATAAAGGACGCTGTATGTACCGCCGAATCCACAGCAGTTGTCATGTTCTTCCATCTCTACAAATTCAACACCCTTGGTGTTCTTGAGAAGTTCACGCTGTTCCTGTGTTACTCGAAGACTTCTGCACAGGTGGCAGCTGTCATGATAAGTAACTTTAACAGCTTTTCCGTCGCCGGATTCTTCGCATCCGCCAAGGTCGTAGAACAGTTTACAGAAATCAAATGTCTTGCCTGCAAGTTCTGTTGCTCTCTTGTGCATCTCTGTGCCTTCCTCAAAGAAGGTCGGATAATCACGAAGCTGATGTGTACAGGATGGGCATGCGGATACGATATAATCGTATTTCTCTGCTTCCATACCTTCGATATTGATTTCTGCCTCTTTTGTAGCATTCTCAACATCGCCCATCGTAGATGCCGGACATCCGCAGCAAGCCTGTCCCAAAGGCATCTCTACAAGATAACCAATAGAGTTCAGATCAAGAACAACGTCGCGTGCAAGGTCTGTATATACAAAATCAAGCAGGCAGCCTGCGAATAATGCGATCTTACCCTTTGGATTTGGAACATCCTGTTCAATGGTCGGGAAGATGTCACGCAGCGGAACCTGTGCAATATTCGGGAAGCTTCTTCCTTCTGTCAGGCCGGAAAGGAACATCGGCAAATGACGAATCATCGGCTGACCCTTTGTAAATGGCGCCTGAGCAACAGATGCAATACGAAGCATGGAATGGAACAGCTTGCGGTCGCTGACAGCATCCAGTGCAAATTTATGAATTGCATTCGGATGTTCTTTCGCGTTCTTTTCACGAATCTTCCGAATCATATCTGTAATCTTAAGGCCGCCGCCGCAAACCTCCTTACATCTTCCGCACTGGAGACAGAGACTCTGAATCTCACTTGCGCGGCCTTCATCGATAAGGAAATGTGTCAGCATAATACCGATACCGCCGGTATATACCTTGGAACCATATACATGTCCGCCAACTAATGCGAATGCCGGGCAGACATCAAGGCAGGCGCCGCATCGGATACATTCAAATACCTGTCTGAATTCAGGTTCCTCAAGAATTGAACGACGGCCTGGCTCATCGAGAATAACAGCGTAGAATTCTTTCTTTTCTTTCGTATCATTCTCTTTATCTGTAACAACCTCTGTTGCACCTGTGTACATCGAAACATAAGATGCGATTCTCTGTCCTGTACCATTACGTGGAAGGGCTTTGAAAATCCAACGGGCATCCGATATGGATTTTACAAATTTTTCAATACCAAAGATATAAAGATGAATCTTTGGAAGCGCACCAACCATACGGCCGTTACCTTCATTGGACATGGTAAATACCGTACCTGTATCGGCAACTGCTACGTTTGCACCGGAAACACCCATATCTGCTGTACAGAATTTCTCTCTCATCACTTTACGGGCTGTCTTAACCTCTTCAGCAATGATCGGTGCATTTTTAACTTTTGTATAGTCCGTAAACAGATCGGCAACTTCTTCCTTATTCAAATGAAGCGCCGGCATAACCATATGTACCGGAGTATTTCCTTCAAGAGCTATGATAAACTCACCAAGGTCTGTCTCCTGAACCAAAACACCATCATCTGTAAGAACTTTATTAAAATGAAGTTCCTCGGAAGCCATGGATTTGGATTTTACAATCGTTTTAACATTTTTCTCTTTTACAAGAGCACGGATTTTTTCCATTGCCTCGTCTTTACTTTTGGCAACGATAACATGTCCACCTCTTGCTTCACAATTCTTCGTAAAGTCTGCGATCATCTCATCAACATGATCTGCCGCATAACGTTTTACTTCACTGATCTTATTTCGTGTAGCTTCAAAATCAACACCTTCATAAGCTTTTTCTCTTTTAGCCGGATATGTCTTACAGAATGTACCCAGTGTTCTGGCAAGAGTGGTGTTGTCCAATGCAGCCCGAATTTCTTGTTTTAATGCTTCACTTGACATTATATTCCCTCCTTACCTGATCATTCATCATCTACAACAACTACAGACATCTGAAGCGGTCCATGCACACCAACCGTGCTGACACACTCAATATCGGCTGTACGGCTCGGGCCGGTGACAAAACCGACAAAATTAGGCAATTCCGGAAGTTCTGCGAGGATATCAAACATATCATCATACTCTGGTACAATTGTTGAACCCCTTAAAATACCAATATAATATTCAGACATCGTTGATACGATTCTCTCGTCAATAACGTCCCTCGCCTGAACCATGGTGCCAAGATCTGCAATACCATACTGACTCTCGGAAACACCGCCTTTTACTGTCTCTGCATTAAGACGAATGTGGTCTGTGTACACTTTAATCCCTGCTTCTTCCAGTGCATTGATGACTCCTCCCTCTTTCAGGAGTGGAGTTTCAACGATACATGTATCAGGGATGCCGGCTTCTGTAAATATCCCGACAACTGCCTTACCAAGATTCTCCTTGGAAGTGCGCACACATGTTCCATTCACGCTTTCAAGATTCTTTTTGAATCTTTCATACAATTCATCCGTGATTTTATTCATTGTTACGCCCCTTTCTGACGAATTTATTGCGTCGTTTTACCTATTAAGTATATTAAAAAAAACACGGTTAGTCAACGTTATGCCGTGTATTTTGTTTGTTTTTTTAATCAATTTGACTATTTTTTCTTCAAATCTGGTCAATTTCTTGTCAATATTTGGTATCATTTTCAAAAAACCTTATTTTTGTATTGATTCCGCAAAACCTATCTGCTATGATTAAAGAAAATTCAAAGATTCGAGGCAAAAAATATGGACATGGAAATCGAAAAAATCGCATTAAAGCTTCAGGGCGATTTGTGTCTTGATGACTCAGACAAAAATCTGATCATGGTCTGGAGCAAGGCGGTCGATATTGCGGAGCAGCCCCTCATTGTCTGCTGGCAGGTGACAGACCCGGAGGCCGGCGAACTAAAAAATATGGTATCTGAATGGGACAAATTTATCGTTCTGAATGCCGACGGAAAACCCATCGGCACGGCGAACGATTACTTTTTGACAAAATGATATGACGCTAAAACTAAAAAGGACGGATGAAAAAACCGGTTATACCCCGGCTGATTCATCCGCCTTTTTTATCTGCATTCCAATATCATTTAATTCTTCAGATTCAACTTGGCAAAGGCTTCGGCAAAAGCATTATTTAACGGTTGTTCCGCCTCTTTCTTCTGTTTGTTCAGATACTTCTGTACATCCCGTTTGCTCACGCCGGCGCCTTCTTTTTTCCGACGTTCCTGGAAAATGGACAATTTTTCCTTATATCCGCAGGCACAGACAAACGTCTGCCCGTCCCCTTTGCCGTACATTTCCATCCGTTTATGACATTTCGGGCAGCGAGCATTGGTTGTACGGGCCACCGTCTCCCGATAACCGCATTCTCTGTCCTGGCAAACGAGCATCCGGCTGTTTTTGCCCTTTACCGACAACATCCGCTTACCACATTGAGGGCACTTGGTATTCGTCAGATTCTCATGCCGGAACTTTCCATCTCCAGTGCGGATTTCTGAAACAATTTCTTCTGTATATCCGCGAATATCCCGGATAAACATATCTTTTTTCAGACGCCCTTCTGAAATCGCCATCAACTTCTTTTCCCAATCCGCTGTCAGCGCCGGTTTCTTCAGGTCTTCCGGAACCAGCTCCAGAAGCTGACGGCCTTTGGAAGTGACATGAATATCTTTATCCTTCTTTTCCATCAGGAATGTATGAAACAGTTTATCAATAATATCCGCCCGGGTCGCCACCGTACCAAGGCCGCCCTTTTCCATCGCTGTCAGCAGGGTCGCTTCATTATAAAAAGCCGGAGGTTTTGTCTGACCTTCATTAATTTTGATCAGCTTAACCATTTGGGAGGTTCCTTCCTTTATCTCCGGAAGTAGTTGTTCCCGAATATCTTCTTCCGACACTTCCTCCTGAAAATCCTCATAGGCCGCCTGCCATCCCGGCTGTTTCATCACCCTTCCTTTGGCCGAGAATGTTTCTCCGCCGCACATTCCCTTTAATGTGGTCTGCTCATACTCACAAGGCGGATATAAAACCGCCGCAAAACGGCGCACAACCAGATCATAAATCTTCCGCTCGTCACTGCTCATGTGCTCCAGTTGGACAAACTGCTCCGTTGGAATGATCGCATGATGGTCTGATACCTTGCTGTCATCGACAAAACTTTTATTTAATTTAAGAGGCTGACTGATCAGCTTTCCGGCCACCTTCCGATAAGGTCCCACACTGCAGGCCTTCAGTCGTTCTTTCAGCGTCTCAGCCACGTCCTTTCCTATGTATCTGGAATCGGTTCGCGGATAAGTCAATACTTTATGATTTTCATAAAGCCTCTGCATGATATTCAGGGTTTCCTTCGCCGAAAATCCAAACCGTTTATTGGCATCCCGCTGCAGCTCAGTCAGATCGTAGAGCCCCGGCGAATAGGTCTTTTTCGTCGTTCGATGCACTTCCTTTACCGTCAGTTTTTCTCCCTGGACCTGGCTTTTTATCTTCTCTATCCGTTCGGCGCTGAAAGTGCGGGCGCTTGCCGACCGTCCATCCTGCCAGGTCCATGTGACGCCGCCGCAGGACAGGGTCAGTCCGTAGTATTTTTCCGGTCTGAATTCCCGGATTTCTTTTTCACGCTGAGCGATCATTGATAAAGTTGGCGTCTGAACACGGCCGCAGGATAATTGGGCATTATATTTACAGGTCAATGCCCGGGTCCCGTTCATTCCGACAAGCCAGTCCGCTTCCGCCCGAGCCTCTGCCGCCGCATAAAGATTCATATAAGCCCTGCCGTCTTTCAGATGAGCAAAACCTTCGCGAATGGCCTTATCCGTCACCGAGGAAATCCAAAGCCGTTTTACTGGTTTATGACTTCCCGCCTTCGCCAAAATCCAACGGGCTACGAGTTCGCCTTCCCGGCCCGCATCTGTGGCAATGACCACCTCAGAAATATCCTTCCGGTATAAATGATTTTTTATTGTCTGATATTGTTTTCCCGTCTGTTTGATGACCACTAATTGAAATTTCTCCGGGAGCATCGGCAGGTCTTTCATCTCCCAGGCTTTATATTTCGAATCATAAGTTTCCGGGTCGGCCAAAGTGACAAGATGGCCCAAAGCCCACGTAACCACATATTGGCCGCCTTCCAGCGCCCCCTGATTATTTTTACTGCATTTTAAGACCCGGGCAATATCTCTGCCCACCGAAGGCTTTTCTGCAATAACTAATGTTTTCATATTCTATTCCTTTCTTATCACATAATTACATATCATTGGACACAGGTTTAAATCCTTCGCCAAGAATCTGGCTCACTTCGCTGACAATAAAGAAAGCATTCGGGTCCACCTCCCGGACAATCCGCTTGATCTGTCCGAACTGGGACTTTCGCGCCGCACAGAGAAGCACCGCCCTCTCCTCCATCGTGTAAGCACCGACAGCCTTTAAGATCGTGGCTCCCCGGTCCACATCAACGAGAATTTTATCTTTAATCTCCATATTTTTATCCGAAACAATAAGGAACATCTGGCCATGCTCACTGCCATAGACAATGCTGTCAATAACCTTTGTCTGGGCAAACAGGGCCACAACACCAAAAAGTCCCGCTTCTATATTATGAAATACAAAAACAGAAATGGCAAGTACCAATCCGTCGACCATCATCAAAGCCCGGCCGATGGGAAGATGCGGAAATTTCAATTGAAGCAAAAAGGAAATCGCATCCGTTCCTCCGGTGGAAAAGCCCCGCAAGAATACCAGGCCGAGACCGGTACCCATGAAAACGCCGCCGAACAGTGAACCGATCAACCTCTCGCCCGTATACATGGGCAGCCACGGCGTCACAATATAATCAAGAATGACCGTACTCAGCAGGACCGCTCCAAAACTCTGCAGTGTATACTTTCTTCCCAGATACCGCCAGCTCAATACAAATATAGGCACATTAATGACAAAGGTCATCATACCGATCGGCAGCCCCCATAGATATTGAATCAAAATGGCCACACCGGAAATGCCTCCCGGCGCAATATTGGCCGGTACAAGAAAACAATGAATGCCGATGGACATAATAAAAATCCCACCGACCTCAAAAATTAAGTCCAGCACCCTTTCCTTTCCCTGAAATTTTTGTCCCATGTTTTTTTCCTCCCTTTTTTCTAGTATTCCCAAAATGAAAACGAAGAGTACATTTTTCTTTGAAATATACTCTTCGTTGTTTTATCATGATAAAGTTTTTAGCGACTTCCCCGGATATACGGTTTGCTTAATGATTCCGGTTCATTGCTCCGCCCAATAGAACCAAGCAGTGCAATCAGTGTAATAATATAAGGCAGCATAGCCAGCGCCTGGGCCGGCAGCGGAACACCGACGGCCTGCAGTCGAATCTGCAGGGCATTGGCACCGCCAAAGATCAGGGCTGCTCCAAATGTCCCCACCGGTGTATATCTGCCGAGAATAACCGCCGCCAATGCGATATAGCCGCGGCCGGAAATCATATTTTCCGTAAACACGCCCAACTGGACAAGCACCAGATAGGCGCCGCCGATGCCGCCTAAAATTCCGTTGACCAACATGGCAATGTATTGATACTTATGGACCGGGATTCCCGCTGCATCCGCTGCCCGCGGATGTTCACCCACAGCCTGAAAAGCCAGGCCCTTAGCCGTTTTCGCATAAAAAACGGTCATAACAATAATTAACACATACAGAAAATATGTAAAAATATCCTGATTGAATAAAGCGTCGCCAATCAATGGAATACTGCTCAGTCCCGGAATTTTTATGGTTGAAAATGTGGTCAGCTGCTGATAACTTTTTCCCTCTTTTAAAATCCTTGAGAAAAAGCTTGTCACACCAAGCACGAACATATTAATAGCGATGCCGCTGACCGACTGGTTCTGCGCCAGCTTGATGGACAGCACCGCATGAATCATACTGACAGCAACGCCGCCCAAAATACCACACAAAAGTCCAATCACGAGACTGCCTGAAAACATGGCTCCCGCAAAAGAACAAAAGGCACCGCTCAGCATGACACCTTCCATACCTATATTTAAGATACCGGCCTTCTCAGCAAACATTTCACCCAAACCAGCATAAATCAAAGGCACAGCCATACGCACCATGGCAGAGAAAAAGGCTGTAAAAAATCCTATGGTCACAATCTGTTCCAACATCTCTTTTCTCTCCTTTCTATGCTGCTTTCTTTACTTTTTTTCTGCTCATCAATCCTTTGACCAGAATAAGAAGCACAACAAGACCGACAAGTATATCCACGATCGCTGACGGAACGCCAAGCTGGCGCTGCATCGTATTTGCTCCGACCTGCATGGCCGCCATAGCGATTGACGCCACGACAACGCCCACCGGATGATTACCGGCCATCAGCGCGATCAAAACCGCCGTATATCCACAGTTGGAAGAAATTCCTTCCAAAAGCTTTTTCTGAATCGCCAATACCTCAACCACTCCGGCCAGGCCTGCCAGGCCGCCGCTCAGGAAGGCTGAGATAACAATATTTTTCATAACGGAAATACCGTTGCAGGCTGCCGCCCGCTTATTAAATCCAACGACCTTAATCTCATAGCCAAGGGTCGTTTTCTCTAACAAATACCACACCGCAGCCGCAGCCACCAGGGCAATAATAAATCCCACGTGAAGCCGTGTCGGTGGTAAAATCTGTGCCAGCAGCGTGGACTCATCGATCTTCGCCGACTGAGGAACACTGCCGGCCGGATCCATCAAAAATGTCCGGACAGCAAGCCCGATCAGGTTAATAGCTATGTAATTCAACATAATCGTTACGATGATCTCTGAAATACCGAATTTCGCCTTGAATATAGCGGCGATCAGCGCCCAGACACCTCCGGCCAGGAAACCGATCACAAGGGCCAGAATAATCCGTCCAATTCCCGGAACTCCCGGAAGTCCAAGGGCCACCATGGCCGATGTAAGCGCTCCCATGTAAAACTGACCTTCGGCTCCAATATTGAAAAAACCGGTACGGAAAGCCACCGCACAGCCAAGTCCTGTAAAAATCAGCGGCGTCGCTTTGACAAACACCTCACAAAATCCATTTAAATTTCCGAAAATCCCCCGAAAGAAATTGGTATAAGCGTCCATCGGATTCGCATTGGACATCACGATCAGTCCGGTCCCTGCAATAATTGTAATCAGCGCAATAACGACTGCCTGAACTATCTTTTGTTTTTTCCCCGTCATTACATGGCCTCCTTTGTCATTCCGCCCATTAACAAGCCAATCTTTTGTACATCCGCCTCACTTCGGTTCAGCACCCCGACGATTTTGCCGCCAAACATGACCGCGATCCGGTCAGACAACGCTAATACCTCTTCCAGATCCGCTGAAATCAGCAGAACACTCCGATCGGAATTCCTGACATCCATCAGAGTCTGGCGCACAAACTCGGTGGCGCCGATATCCAGTCCTCGGGTCGGCTGATTTGCAATGACCAGTCTCGCCTCCTCTGTAACTTCTCTGGCGATAATAATCTTCTGCTGATTACCTCCGGATAAAAGCTTGACCACCGACTCCATCCCCGTTGTTCCTGTTGTTTTGATCTGGAACTTTTCAATGGCATTCTTTGCCTGCTCTTCGATCGGTTTTTTATTGAATATCCCTTTTTTAGAAAAAGGCTCCTTATCATAATCTTTCAAAAGCATATTTTCTTTTAAAGTCATATCAATGACCAGGCCATCCGCATGACGGTCATCAGATATATAGGAAATTCCTTTTTCAAAACGCTGCTTCACTGTCGCTTTCTGAATACTCTCATTCATAAAGCAGATTTCGCCGGAAGTACTCTTGCGAATGCCCGCGATCACCTCGGCCAGCTCTGTCTGTCCATTGCCGTCAACTCCGGCAATTCCCAATATCTCGCCCTTATTCACCGTCAGATGAATGTTATCCAGTATGGCTTTTTCGCCCTTCATAATGTTGACATTTTTAAGTTTCAAAGCCACGCCCGTATCCGACTGTTCCTGTATTTCAAATTCCCCGTGCAACTCCCGTCCGATCATATACATCGACAATTCCTTCGGATTCGTCTCGGAAGTCACCAGTTCCTTTACTTTCTTTCCATCTCTCAAAATCGTTACCCTGTCACTGATCGCCATGATTTCACTCATACGATGTGTAATGATGATGACAGCGTAACCTTCGTTTTTCAATTTTTTCAGGACCTCAAAAAAGTCCTGGGTTTCCTTCGGCGTCAAAACGCCCGTCGGCTCATCCAAAATGAGCAGGTCCACATTTCGATATAAAGCCTTCAAAATTTCCACTCTCTGCTGCTCACCTACGGATAAATCCCGGATTCTGGCATCCGGTCTCACCCGGAGCCCGTATTTTTCCGCCAGCTCTACAATGCTTTTTCTGGCATCCATTTTTGAAAGGAAAAGGCCATCCTGCTTTAGCCCGAGAATAATATTCTCCAGCACCGTCATTTTCTGAACAAGGGAAAAATGCTGATGCACCATACCTATTCCCTGATTGATTGCTTCTCTTGGAGAATCAAATACAACTTTTTTATCTTTCCAGTAAATTTCTCCGGTATCTGCCGTATAAATACCAAATAAAATATTCATCAGCGTTGTCTTTCCCGCCCCATTTTCGCCGAGCAGGGCATGAATTTCTCCTTTTTCCACAGATAAATCAACATCTTCATTCGCATACACGCCGGAAAAAGCCTTGCTGATATGTTTCATCTCTAAGATTGCCATAATCCTTCTCCTTCAACGTCTTCAATTAACCAGACATGGGACGTCCCGGCCAAGGCCAGTACGTCCCTTTTTGTCTGTTTTTATATCTTCTTAGAATTAGTTTCTGATATTTTCATCCAGCGGTACAACAAATTCACCGGATTTGATTGCTTCAATCTTTTCGTCGATCATTGTGCGAACATCTTCAGGGATAGCGCTTTCCATATCATAATATGGAGCCATTTCAACAACGCCCTCTGCCATACCCAGATACTTCACTTCGCCTTTGAATGTTCCGTTAACAACATCCAGGTAAGCGGATTCAATAACTAATGGCACATTATACATGGAAGATGTAAGTACAGTTTCCGGAGCGAGTTCGTGCTGGTCATAGGAATCACCTGTCGCATAGACGCCGGCTTCCTGGGCTGCAGCAATCGCACCGTTACCACATTCATTTGCATCATGAGCAATAAAGTCAACACCACTGTCGATCATCGCCTGAGCTGCTTCTTTTGCCAGAGCTGTATCTGTGAAGCTGCCTGTCCATGCTGTCTGAACTTCGATATCCGGATTAATGGATTTTGCACCGTCCTCAAAACCATTCATAATCTTGATGAGGGACGCGCCTTCGATCGGTCCGATGAAACCAATCTTGTTGGATTTTGTCATGCTTGCTGCAAGCATACCTTCGATATATCCGCCCTGTTCGCAGCTCATAACATAAGAAGCTACATTGTCAGAGGCTACGTCCGCTTCTGTACAGATAAATGTTGTATCCGGATACTGAGCGCCGACTTCGAGGGCCGGATCACCGAACTGGAAACCATGTCCGATAACGATATCATAGCCATTTGCTGCATAGTCTGTGAATGCTGCGGCCATATCTGCTGCCTGAAGATTTTCTGTATAAGCGATTTCAGCGCCATACTTTTCCTCAAGTAACACAAGACCTTCATAAGCGGACTGGCAGAATCCCATATCGTTTACTGCGCCAGTTACGCACAGAGCAACTTTCAGGCTCTCGCCATCTGCTGCGGCTGTTGTTTCACCACTTATCTCTGCAGTTGTTTCTGCACTCGTCTCTGCTTTTGTTTCCTTTGTGCCGCCGCATGCTGTCAGCATGGAAACAGCCAGTGTCAGGCTCAATGCCATTGCCACAAGTTTTTTCATTGTTTCAATCTCCTTTTCCCTTTTAGTGATTACTTCATTTTATATTGAATAAATATAAATGACTATTTAGAAGACATCGGATAAACTACCGGGAAACGATCCGGAAGTTCAATACCGGCACGGGAACGAATGGCTGCTGCATGTTCTTTTGCCGCTGCAAGCACCTCTTCCTCATTTAAAGAAAGAACGATACGGTCTTTCATCAGCCATTTACCGTCGCACATAGTGCTTTCCACGTTGGATGAATGCATGGAAGTTACCAGATTGGCTACCGGATCATGTAACGGCAGCATTCCGGCCGAATCCGGATTAATAACGATCAGGTCAGCTTTCTTTCCAACTTCAAGGGAACCGTAAAGCTCTTCGTCCATCAGGGCTTTCGCGCCATTGATGGTTGCCATACGCAGGATTTCCTGGGCCTTTACAACATCCGGCTCCAGACGCCATCCTTTGTGGATCAGGGATGTCAGATACATTTCATCCACCATATCCATACGGTTATTGGAAGGCGCGCCGTCCGTACCGATCGTCACACAGATGCCCTCACGGAGCATCCTCGGTACCTTTGCAAAACCAAGAACACGCATTGCCGCGGCCGGATTGTGAGAAACCTTTACCTGATGGTCACGGAACATCTCAACTTCCTCATTCGTCAGCCATACGGTATGCACAGCGAGGAAGTTTTTATCCAGGACACCCAGTTTATTCAGATGGGTAACGGTCCACTCACCTCTGGTAGCCTGCATATATTCCACTTCATCTTTAACTTCGGCCACATGCATATGAAGGCCCACATTATATTTATCTGCCAGTTCCTTCGAACGAACGATCAGATCATCGGTACAGTTGAAAATGGTTCTCAGACCAAACCATACCTGAACACGGCCGTCATGGGTATTATGGAATTTCTTTAAATCCTCTTCCTGTTTATCCAGCTCTTCTTCTGTTGTTTTCTGCCATACTTCCGGAAGTCCCTCCCCGCAGTCCATGACAGATTTTGCCAGTTTGGCACGAACGCCGGCTTCCGCCACGCCGCGGGCCATGCCGGACACATACTGTCCGCCCGGCTCGGCAAATGCTGTACAGCCACACTTAATCTGTTCAAGACAGCAGGCCAAAGTAGATACATAGGAATCTTCTTCTGTCATATTGCTTTCATACGGCCAGATGCGGTCATGAAGCCACGTCAGCAGATTAACGTCATCCCCTAATCCCCGTCCAAGCTGCTGTGATGTATGTACATGGGTATTGACAAGACCAGGCATAATGATCTTGCCTTTACAGTCAATCACCTCATCCACGTCTTCCTTCAATTCGAAATGTCCGATTTTGCTGATTTTGTCATCCTCCACAAGAACACTGCCCTCAGAATATACCTCTTCATTGGCATTCATGGTAACAACAAGTGCATTTTTCAACAATGTTTTCATAGAAATATACCATCTCCTCTGCTAAACTGCGTTCATTATAACGAATTATGTTCGTTTTGTCAATCACCGCCATGTTGAAAAAAGTTGAAATTTGTATTTGACGAATTTCTGTTTTTTCTATATAATACCAAATCAGAAAAGGAGGCGCCTCATGTCCGATATTGATTTAAACAAAATTGGGAATATATTAAGAAACCGACGCATGGAAAAGAACCTGTCCATCCGCGATCTGTCCGCCCGCTCGGATGTCGCCGCAAGCACGATCAGCCAGATTGAAACAGGAAAGACATCCCCGAATCTGCTTACACTAAAATCCCTTTGCAATGCTCTGGATCTTCCGGTCTTTTCACTTTTTATGGATGATGAGATAGCTAACGTCCGTCTTGTTCGCCATAACGAACAACAGACATTTATCCGAAATATCAGCAATGGCAAGGCCCTGGTCGAATCATTGATTACTCAGGGACGGAACGAAATGTGGGGCGCCATCATCGACATTCCGGCACATTCCGATTCAGGCACCTTTGCCCACCATGGCGGCGAAGAGCTCGTCTTTATGCTGGAGGGATGTATTCGTTTCGAGCTTGAAAATTATCAGGGCTACACATTGGAAAAATATGACACCCTGTATTATCCAAACTATATCGGTCACCGCTGGATAAACAACTGTGATGAAGATGCAAAGATACTGATTATTTCCACATCGCCTTATAAATTCTAAAAAAAAGGAAAACCTTCGGCTTCCAACAATCTGTCCGAATGGTTTTCCTTTATATTTTCACCCGTTTATTTGCCTGATGTCGGTATATAAGGGATGATTTTATTTGCCAGCTCAGAAGCCGTCATCGTCTGAAGCCATACTTTTCCAGGGCCTTCGAGAACTGTCAGGAAAAGTCCTTCTCCACCGAAGAAAATATTTGAAAATCCCTTTACCATCTCGATGGAGTATTTCACTCTTTCTTCAAAATAGGCTACATTTCCCGAATCAATTTTCATTTTCTGTCCCGGAGCCAATTCATACTCGCACACGGTTCCATCCAACTCGAGAAATGCCATTCCGTTTCCGGAAAGACGCTGGAGGATAAAGCCCTCGCCGCCGAACATACCGCTGGATATCTTTTTAGTCAGCACCGCATCCAGTTCCACGCTGTGCTGAGCGCAGAGAAACGCCCCTTTCTGTGCGATATATGTATTTCCGGGTGAAATCTCCAGCGCATGGATTTCTCCAGGCATGGATGACGCCATGGTGATCTCCTGTCCATCCTGTTCTGCGGTATACGTTGCCATAAAAAGGGAGTCCCCCGAAAACATCCGTCCCAGACCTTTCATCAATCCTCCGTGGGTATTCGTCTCCATGGAAATAGCATCCGTCATCCAGCTCATGCCTCCGGACTGGGTATAAATGCTCTCCCCCCGATCCATCCGGACAGATACGGCCGGAAACGGATTGCCAAATACTTTGTATTGCATATTCATAACCTCCCTTTATTTTTTTCTTTAGTATATCATAACAACGCTTGTAAAAAAACTTAATATTTCCTTTCAGGCAAGGAATGTGTACCAATACCCAAAATCACTGCTTTCGCCATTCCCCTCCCTAATTGGCTTAAATTCCCGAAATCCAAACATATTCGCCATAAATGCTTCCCTGGAATGCCGTGTTCCCGGCACGCCCAGAATGTAACCGCCTCCCCTTTCCTCTTCCGGCTTCAGACGTGCCAGAATCAAATGACGATAACTGTAATATCCATGAAGCAGGAAACTGTTGCTTCCATAGGACCAGCAATCGATCGGCATCATTCCGATATCCTGCGGCTCCAGCCGGACGCAGGCTTCCACGCCATCATCCTCAAAGGGGTACATTCCCGGACACTGATCAAGAATTTTTCCGAAATTTCTGCATCGTTCATCTGCTTCCATCGTTATCAGAATGCCATCCTCCGCCTTTTTATCTCCTTTTTGCCCTTCGATCGACTCGTTTTCTGATGCAGATACTTGTTCAGCTTCTGACGCCGTCTCCATTTCCTCCGTCAAAACAGATATTCCTTTCTCTTCCTGCGCCGGAGCAGATGCGATCATCTCTTTCTGCTCAGTCTCAGGCTCTGGGATGGATATATTATCCGGCCCCTCCTCGGGCTCCGGGATGAATATATTTTCTGTCCCGGCCGCCGACTCTTCCCACTGGGTACGAAAATGACGAATATCCAAATCACCATTGTCCCATCGTGTACCATAGAATTTTTCCCCTTCGCCCCGGATGATCATACCGGACATCTGATCCAGCCGATAACCAGAACCGGCAATATTCATCGTATCCGTTCTGAAATTCCAATCACTGCCATGGTTTTTTATCTGAACATCTCCAATATAAACCCCTCTGAGATCCTGACCAAAACGAATAAACATATACACCTGGCACCGTTCCAGACCGGTATAGACATTCTTTAACGACAGTCCGATCCGGCACTGGCCATTCCGGCTTTCCACTTTAACAAAACCGGCATTCATGGTTTTTAATCCATTCTCATAGAGATACATATAGGAAACAAAACGACTATAATCCGACATAGAAAAATCCTCCTTTTTGACTATCCTATGCGTCAGACCGGAGGAATATTTCTATAACTTTTATGGATTTATTTTTTTGTTCAATACATTCGCCAGCCCGGCAAATTGCTCCAGAGTCAATGCCTCTCCACGAATTGTCTCCGGCAAACCGACTTCCCGGATAGCGTCCACTATGTCTTCTTTGGTTGCTGTGACCAGGTTGGAATTTTTCAATCCGTTCTGCAATGTCTTTCTTCTCTGGTTAAATGAAGCCCGAATCATATTAAAAAGCAGTTCCTCATTATCCACAGATACTGCCGGCGTCTTATGCCGTGTAAGACGAATCACTGCCGAATCCACATTTGGCCTTGGTATAAAACAATTCGCCGGAACATTGGCTACCAGATAAGGTTCTGCATAATATTGGACCGCCAACGAAAGCGCTCCGTAATCCTTGCTTCCCGGTCCGACTTTCATTCGGTCCGCCACTTCCTTCTGAACCATCACTGTAATATTATCAATCGGCACATGACTCTCAAAAAGTCCCATGATAATCGGCGTGGTAATGTAATAAGGCAGATTGGCGACAACCTTGATCGGCCTTCCATCATTTCTTTCCAGCGCCAGCGCCCGGATATCTACTTTCAATATATCTTCGTTAATAATCGTCACATTATCATATTCTGATAAGGTTTCATTCAAAATCGGTATCAACTTTCTGTCAATCTCAACGGCTGCCACTTCCCGGGCGGCCTCTGCCAGATATTGGGTCATCGTCCCAATTCCCGGACCGATCTCCAATACAAAATCATCCTTTGTTACCTGAGCACCGAGAATGATTTTGGAAATCACATGCTCATCAATCAAAAAATTCTGCCCGAATTTTTTTTGAAAATTAAACTGATATTTTTTTATCGTCTCAATCGTCTTCTGTGGATTTGATAGCTTTTCCATGTACAACTCCTTTTACTATTTCCCATATCTCCTAACAGTTTATCGTTCCATGAATCAAATGTCAACCGAGAGACGCTCTGTCTTGGACTCGAAATAGAAATTGTGATATACTGTGAATAAATCAACAACAAAAAGGAAGTTTACTATGATTGCATTATTTTTATCACCACTTTATCTCATCGGAAACGTTTATATCTGCTGCCGCGCCCTTCAATGGCTTTCCGTTTGTTCAGACACTACCTCCAGATCCGGGTTTCGGCTGTTCTTTATAATCACCTACGCATTTTTGGCCTTATCCATTGGCCTGGCTTTTATCCTGCCCCATTCAGGGTTTCAGAGAGTTCTGGCCTGCATTGGCACCTATTGGCTTGGAATTCTCCTATACATAATTATCATCCTGGGTGCTGTCGAACTGATTCGGCTGATTTTACATATTACCCACACCGTCCCCTTCGAAACTCTCACCGACAGAAAAATTTTTATCGTTACAGGTTTGATCTGTGTTGCTGCAATTGCATTTTTCTGTATATGGGGTATCATCAGCGCTGTCCACGTTCGCAGTACGAACTATGAAATAACCATTAATAAAAATGGGGGAAAATTAGATGAATTAAATATCGCCCTCGTAGCAGACTTACATCTTGGCTACACAGTCGGTCCGCGAATGATACGGCAGATGGTGGATAAAATCAATGCCCAGAATCCAGACATCATTCTGATCGCTGGCGATATCTTTGACAATGACTATGATGCCATTGGAAATCCGGAAGAACTCATTCGCATCCTCTCCCAACTCCGCAGCAAATATGGAACTTATGCCGTTTACGGCAATCACGATACCGACGAAAAAATTCTTGCCGGCTTCACTTTTCCTTCCAAAGAAAAAAAGACGAGTGACCCGCGAATGGATGACTTCCTTCAACAAGCCGGCATCCGATTAATCAACGAAGAAACCCTGCTCATCGATGATTCCTTTTATCTTGTTGGCCGTGCAGATGAGGAACGGCCCGGCCGCGGTGTTGACATCCGAAAAAATCTGCAGGAAATCATGGACAGTATCGACGGCAGCAAGCCGGTCATCGTTATGGAGCATGAGCCCAAATTTCTACAGACACTCGCTGACGTCGGAATTGATCTGCATTTATGCGGTCATACCCATGACGGTCAGACATTTCCAGCCAACTTTCTCTGTAAACTGGTCTGGGAAAATCCGGCGGGATACCTGAAAAAAGATAATATGCAGAGCATCGTTACTTCCGGTGTTGGTCTTTTCGGGCCAAATATGCGCGTCAGTACAAAAAGCGAAGTAGTGCATATTCAGGTTCATTTTAAGTATTCTTCCAGACAGATTCCCTGTCGATAAATGTCCTCTGCAATTTCTTTTCCAACGTATCTGTAATGCCACGGTTCGTAGCCGATTCCGGTAATATCTGTTTTATCTTCCGGATATCGCAGAATAAATCCATATTTATAACTGTTTTCCCTCAACCACTGCCAGACATCCGAAGCATTTTTGTCACTGGTATCTTCCATACTTATATCCACCGCCAGACCAATCTGATGTTCGCTCGTTCCCGGAGGGGCAACCCACTGTTCGGCAATTTCCTTAGCTTCCTCTTCGGAATATCCCTGAGATATATAATCCGCAATTTCCCGATCCATCAGCGATTGCTGTAACTGATGCGTTCTATAGCCGGAATTTACGTAAGGTTCCATACCTGCGTCTCTTGCATCATCAAACATTTCCTGCAGGTCGGGATAAATACGGCTGTCCACCAATTCTCCGTTCCATAATTCTGTCAGCTCCGGCGCATAGTTCTCCGGAATTGGATGCCACCGGTTTACCAGCATCAACTGCCAGCCGCCATCCCCATAAGGGTTCCCGGCCGCCTGCACCGATGTCGTCCAGTTTCTCATGACCATCGTTACTCCCCCGATAAGCAGCAGGAGAGATCCAATGAACATGATACATGTTCCAAATACCGCTCTGCGGCGCCTTCTTCGTTTATTATTTCTATGCATAATGTCCTGGCCTCCTTTTCAATTCAATACCGATTATATCGAAAAGAGGCTGCCGACACTTTAACATTTCATGATTTAATTCCTAAGAAAACATTAATTTTGACATACGATACATATTCTTTCCATTTTCCCATGTCACCGCTTCCACCTCATCTGCCGGAATTCCCTTTAGCTGTGAAATGGTCTCAATGACATATGGCAGATTCAGAGAACTATTCCTCTTTCCCCGATGTGGTTCCGGCGCCAGATATGGGCAGTCAGTCTCAAGCACAATCCGGTCCATCGGAGCATACTGAACAACTTCTTTTAAAACTCTGGCATTTTTATAAGTGATAACGCCGCCAATTCCCAAATAAAAACCCTTATTCAGATAATTACGGGCCATTTCCACCGAGTATGAATAGCAATGAATCACGCCGCCGATATCTTCACATTTCAATCCATTCATCATATCCCACGTATCTTTTGCCGCCTCTCTGGAATGAATCACCACCGGAAGCCCCGTTTTCCGAGCCAGTTCCATTTGCTTCTCAAACCAGTATTTTTGTTTTTCACGTTGCTCCGGATCCTTTTCCCAATAATAATCCAGACCTATTTCACCGACAGCGATAATTTTTCCCTGTTCTTCAACAGATTCCTCCACCAGACAGGTCAGCCACTGGAAACTACGTTCATCCAGACAATCCACATCACTCGGATGTACCCCGGCCGCCGCATAAATAAAATCATACTGCTTCGCCAACGCCACAGCCCGACGGGTGGAATCAATGTCGGCGCCAATATCTACAACGCGCCCGATTCCTGAAACCCGAAGCTGCTCGATCAACTCTTCTCTGTCCGCATCAAACTTTCTATCATCATAATGTGCATGTGTATCAAAAATCATAATACTCCTCCTAAATTATATTTCAAACTTTTCAAAAAATATTTTCGTAATATTGGATATATACCGGTCATCCCGTTTCACCAACACCAATTGTGTTTTCAGCGCTTCCTCTTTCAGGTTCCAGATTTGAATTCCTGGAATATCTGCGGCAAAGGATTCAGGCAAAAGCGCAATTCCCATCCCCGCCCGGGCCATTTGAATACTCGTCCAGGCATTATCTGCCATACAGGCCAGACGAATCGTGAGCCCTTTATCCTCAAAAACCTGACGAATTGAAGCCTCCCATCGCCGGTATAGCACAAGGGGATGCTCAGCCACCCCGACCAATCCGGTCTGCTCCGGCAAATGTCCCGGCAATCCGGCAGCCACAAAATATTCTTCCTGATATTTATGACATATAAAACCGGCCTCCGGAAAAGGCGCACGAACCAATGCCAGATCAATTTGATTCGTTTTCAGTCCATTCAATAGCTGATACGTATTTCCTTCATAAATCTGAAAATTCACTTCCGGATATAATTCGCGAAATGCCATCATGCTCTGTACCACACAACCCGTCACCGAAGATGATACCATTCCCATACGCAGCGTCCCACGGAGTCCATTCCCCAGACTGTCAATTTCCATTTTGGCTGCCGAAGCCATATCCAATATGGCATTGGCACGCTCATACATTAATTCCCCTGCATCTGTCAATGTAATGCTTCGAAGACCCCGCTCAAAAAGCACAACGCCCAATTCCGTCTCCAGCAACTTCATCTGATTGCTTAAAGGCGGCTGAGAAATGTGCAGTTTTTTTGCCGCTGCCGAGATACTTCCTTCATCAACAATTGCTGTAAAATAGCCCAGCTGCTTCAAATCCATAAAATCACCACCTGATACATTATTACACAAAGCACGGCGATGTATATCTTTTTGATATAGATCATATACTTTTTTAATACTTTTCATATATATTTATTTATGATATGATACCAATAGTTTCGGGGAAAATCAAGCATTTCCCCAAGATATCATAGAAATACTATATCGTTGAGGAGGAATCACATTTATGAAAGAATTTTTAAACCTCTTCATGGCCTTCTTCCGAATCGGCGCCTTTACCTTCGGCGGCGGTTATGCCATGCTCCCAATGCTTCAAAAAGAAGTTGTTGAGAAATACCACTGGGCCACTGAAGATGAAATTATGGACTATTTCGCCATTGGTCAATGCACACCGGGAATTATTGCAGTAAACACCGCAACCTTTGTCGGTTACAAGACTAAAGGTGTCCCTGGAGGTATCGCTGCTACCCTTGGCATCATCTCCCCGTCATTGATCATTATCACATTGATCGCTGCCTTTTTGCAGAATTTTGCCGATCTTGCCGTCGTTAAATACGCTTTCAACGGGATTCGCGCCTGCGTTTGTGTTCTGATTTTTAACGCCGTCTCCAAGTTGGCTAAAAAATCGGTTATTGATAAAATCTGCCTCGGCATCTGTGTCGTTGTTTTGCTTTTATCCTTATTTTCTCCACTGTCTCCGGCGCTTATTGTTATTCTTGCCGGTATCGCTGGCGTCCTCTTTAAACGCACAGGTATCTCAGGAGGTGAAAAGAAATGACCGCACTTTTACGTTTAGCATTTGAATTTTTTAAGACCGGACTTTTTGCTGTCGGCGGCGGACTGGCTACCCTGCCTTTCCTCTATGCCATGGGATCAGCTACCGGATGGTTTAACGCCCAGGATGTGGCCAACATGATCGCCATTTCCGAATCCACGCCCGGACCTATGGGTGTCAACATGGCAACCTATGTAGGATTTGCCTCTTTCGGACTTCCGGGCGCGCTCATCGGACCACTGGCCCTCGTATTTCCTTCCGTTGTCATCATCATCCTCATATCAAAGATTTTAAATAAATTCAAAGAATCCAAACTGGTACAGGATGTTTTCTATGGACTTCGTCCGGCCTCCACCGGTTTGATCATCGCTGCCGGTCTTGGCGTTGCCAAAATTGCTCTGCTCCATCTGGACCAGTATGAAATCACAAAAAGCTTTGCCGACCTGTTGAATTATAAAGCTATTATTCTGGCTTTAGTCATCTACCTCGTCATGAAGAAAAAAGACTTTCATCCAATTCTCATGGTGGTAGCCTCCGCCGTTATCGGAATTATTTTTAAATTTTAAGAACAAAAACAGTGCAGTCTTGAAATCTGGAACATGATTTCTCTGACTGCACTGTTTTTCGATTTTCTCCGAAAGAATTCACTGTCTATCGTCTCTTTAATTCTGTTTTCATCTCGAACACCGTCGATGAATGATGATTGATAAAGTCGTCTTTATATTTTAAAATTAACTTATCTTCTATAACGGCTTCGGTTCCGCTGACACAAAATTTCTTATTTTTACATATCTATTCCATTTTCTTTTCATTGCGGTTCCGCACAGCTTTTTTTCATCCCATTGTTACATCATGCAGGACACCCGATAAAAACAACCACCTTGGGAAGAAAAAATTTACTCACATGATAAAAAGGGGCAGTCCCACAGCCATTTCTCAGGCCCTTCGGGGCTACCCTCTTCCTTCTGCACCAATATTTTTACTGATATAACTTATGCCTGCTTCTTCAGAAGATTTTTATATTCGTAGGCCAATGTCATCAGATTTTCATCTAAATGCACATTTTTAACACATATATGAAGCATTGTATTTAAATCCACAGGCGTAAAATTCCAAATCGCTTGTATTCCTGTTTTTTCCAGATACATCCCAACATCCAGCGCTGCTTCCTCCGGAATCGTCAACACCGCAATATCTACCTGGTTTTCCTGAACAAAACTTTCCAGAGCATCCATCATCATGACCTTAATATTCCGAATAGCAAAACCATTTAAACGCGGATTAATATCAAAAATTCCAATCAATTCAAACCCAACCTTGTCAAACTGATAATTTGCCAGAGCCTGACCCAGATTACCGGCCCCAACAACAATCATCCGTTTCATTCTGTCAAGATCAAGTATTTTTCCAATTTCTTCTCTTAAATATTTCACATTATACCCATATCCCTGCAGTCCGAATTCTCCAAAGCTACAGAAATCCTGCCGAATCTGTGAAGATGTTAATCCCATTCTCCGGCTGAGTTCCATCGATGAAATCCGATTCGTTTTTTCTTCCAAAAGTTCTCCCAAATACCGATAATAACGTGGAAGTCTTTGGATAACCACCTCAGGTACCTTGTCTAATTTCATATGCCACCTTCCTCGTCTAAAACCGTCATTTCTGCAAATTACAAAAAACAAATTCGGCACAAGCGACTAACAGATCCTGATCATCCCGAATCTCCACATCCAGATGACGAATACTCTTGCCTAATTTTCTTGGTTTAGCTTCGGCAAGCAGAAATTTTGGCGAAAACGCCGGATTAAAATATTGAATATAACTATTCACAGTGGTTGATATCCCTCCCTGCGAACCTATCGTAAATCCACAGACCGCATCTGCCAACGTAAAAATACATCCGCCGTGAACAACGCCAAGGGGATTTAAATGTTCCGGCCGGATTTTTAATTTACCATAATATTTATCATTTTGACCTTTGATCAATTCTATACCAATATTTTTTCCAAAATCATTCTGCCCAAGAACTGCAAATCCAGCATATTCAAGATGAACATTGTTTTTTTTACTCACCAGATAAATTGTATGATATTCCGCCTTATCCACTGTCAGAAAAACGGCGGAATCCGGTGTACACAAAACCGATCCATCGTCCCATTTCAATGAAAATTCTGCGTCCGCGCCAAAAAAAGCGATCACACAGGCTCCCACTGCTTCCCCAATTCGCATTTTCACCGAATCATTTATATTTAGACGACGCATATTCCCACGAACATTATGCGCCATTGTTGCCGATAATACCATGCCGTCCGTCAATGCTTTATATTTACTCTCATTCTGTGCAAAATATGATTGACCCGGACGATATAAAAAGCTTCTTTCCGTTCCTTCTTGTTCCAGGCACTGTTTTTCCACTTCCAAAACGTCCTTCAATTCTCCGGACAATACATAAAATTGCGTGCTCATTCCTTCATTATTAAAATATAATTCTTCATTTTTCTTCAAGAAGTTCAGAGAAAATTTGAACTGGAAATCAGAATTCTGACATTCCTTTACATCCAAATAACCGTATATATCTCTATCTTGATTTTCTTTTAAAGAAAATGTCTTCACTTCCATAAATTTTCACCCTCTTATTCCATTCTTTCCCAAACGGGAATCAGCGGAAAACAGTCTCTCACCTGATTTCCGCTGATTTTAGTATGAACACGTATTGGTTGTGGTGCAATCAAGCTTTACTTGCTCATACCTGTTTAAGGAGTTTAATAATATGATTTACCTTCTCTTCTTGATTTCTTCTGTCAGAATTGGAACAACTTCAAAAAGATCACCGACAATGCCATAATCAGCCACTTTAAAAATATTCGCTTCCGGGTCTTTATTGATCGCAATGATCACATCGGCAGAAGACATGCCCGCCACATGCTGAATTGCACCGGAAATTCCACAGGCAATATAAATCTTCGGTCCCACGGTTTTACCAGTCTGTCCGACCTGATAAGCATGATCGATCCATCCTGCATCAACCGCCGCACGCGATGCTGCAATACTTCCTCCCATCGCCAATGCCAACTCTTTTAAAACCCCATAGCCTTCCGGGCCGCCAACCCCTGCGCCTCCGGACACAAGTATTTCGGCTTCCTCAATATTCGGCACATCCGAACTCACGGTCGTAACGATATCGACGATCTTTGTACGAATCATCTCTAACGGTGTTGTAATATCCTCTTTAATAATATTTCCAACTCTGTGTTCATCCGGTTCCGCCTTTTTAAATACGCCAGGTCTCACCGTGCCAAGCTGTGGTCTATGTTCCGGACACAGAATATTTGCCATCAAATTGCCACCAAAAGCCGGTCGGGTCCAGACAATATTTCCGTTATCCATTGCCAAAGACGTGCAGTCTGCCGTTAACCCGGTTTTCACTCTGGCAGCAAGACGCGGTCCCAAATCACGTCCACGGTTTGTTGCTCCAATAAATATCGCTGAAGGTTTATATTTTTCAGCCAATACATTTAATACATTCGTATATGCATCCGTTGAATAGGAAGCATATTCTTCACCTTCAACAACGATTACTTCATCTGCTCCATATTTAATAGCCGTCTGGGCAAGAGCCTCTGTATCTTTACTATCGATAACAATAGCAACCAGCTTCTCATTGACACTGTCAGCCAACGCTCTTGTCGGATTTAAAAGCTCAAGCCCGACATTTGCCGCAACACCATTGGAAGATTCAATGTATACCCACAGATTCTTATACTCTTCAAACATTCTACAACCTCCTAGATTATGCTCTTTTCATCAAGGATAGAAATTAATTTGTCTACAGATTCTTTTGCGGTTTCCTCTTTAATAACAACACTGTCACCTTTCATTGGTGGTGTATATGTCTTTTTAACTTTTGTCGGAGAACCTTTCAGACCTGCACGAGACAAGTCAATGGTAATATCCTGTGATGTAATCACATCAATTGGTTTACGGTTTGCAGCAATCTTTGCCTTAACAGAAGCCATGCGAGGTTCAAATTCTGTCTTAACAACGGTCAACAGAGCCGGAATCTGTGTTTCAACCATTTCGTAGCCGGTTTCTGTTTCCTTCTTTACAATAACCTTGCCATCTTCAGTCACATCGGCATCCAAAGCATAAGTTACCTGTGGAATATCCAAATGTTCTGCGATCTCCGGCCCTACTTGAGCTGTATCTCCATCAATCGCCTGTTTGCCGCACATGATCAGGTCAAATTTCCCAAGAGAATGAATAGCAGATGCTAAAATGTAGCTTGTAGCTAAAGTATCTGAACCGCCAAAAGCACGATCTGACAAGAGATATGCCTTGTCTGCTCCGACAGAAAGACACTCTTTTAAAGCAGCTTTTGCCTGATCCGGACCCATACTCAGTACAGTAACTGTTCCACCATGTTTTTCTTTTAAACGCACTGCAACTTCCAGTGCATATGCGTCAAAAGGATTGACAATACTCGGCACACCTTCACGAATCAGAGTATTCGTTTCATAATTAATTTTAATTTCAGTTGTATCTGGAACTTGCTTTACGCAAACCAAAATATCCATTAAATATACCTCCTATCGGCAAACATAACCGGAAATTACCATACGCTGGATTTCATTGGTTCCTTCGTAGATCTGCATAATCTTTGCATCTCTTAAAAGTTTTTCAACCGGATATTCTCTGGAATAGCCATAACCGCCTAAAATCTGGATAGCTTCCAGTGCACATTCTACTGAAGAATCACCACCATAGCATTTTGCAATTGCTGCGGCTTCACCATACGGTTTTCCTGCATAATACTGGTTGAAGCAATTAATAACTGCCGCCCGTGTTGTTTCAAGTTTAATCTGCATATCGGCAAGCTTGAACGAGTTCACCTGGTGTTTAATGATCGGTTTGCCAAACGTTACTCTTTGTTTTGCATAAGCTACACATTCTTCAATACATCTGCGGATAATACCTGCTGCCATAGCACCGATAATCGGTCTTGCCAAATCAAGTGTTGACATAGCATAACCATATCCTTTGCCTTCTTTACCAATGAGATGATCGGCAGGTACATGAACATCATCAAATACAACGTCGGCTGTGTTTGAAAGACGGATACCCATTTTATTCTCCTCTTTACCTACAGAAACGCCGGCTCTGTCTCGTTCTACGATAAAAGCTGAGTATCCTTTTGCGCCCTTTGATTTATCTGTGATTGCAAAGACAACATAAATCTGAGCCGGACCCGCATTTGTAATAAAACATTTTCGTCCATTGATGACATATTCATCACCGACTTTTTGGGCAACTGTTTTACCTGCACCTGCATCAGAACCAGCATCTGGTTCAGTTAAAGCAAATGCAGCGAAGCCATTGCCTTTTCCACCACAAATATAGTCGGCAAAGTACTGTTTCTGCTCATCATTACCGAACATTAAAACCGTCTTTAACGCAAGACCATCCGCTGCAACACCGGTACAGAAACCAGCATCAATTCTTGCAAATTCTTCATAAACAGCACAGCATGTATAATAATCAAGTCCGCTTCCGCCAAACTGTTCTGGAATTTCAAGTGCATGGAAGCCTAAATCAAAAGCTTTCTGATATAAATCCATCGGGAATTCACCAGTTTCATCATACTGAGCACATACCGGTTTTACTTCTTTTTCTGCGAAATCTCTTGCAAGTTTTACGATATCCATTGATTCTTCATTTAAAATATATCCCATAATAATATTCCTCCATTATTTTTTTGTTAATCTTTTATACAACAAACATTATTGTCCATTCTTCGTCACCAACCACAACATCATTCTGGTTAACGACCTTAACACTCAATGTAACAATACCACGTTTTGGATTCTTTGTTGGTTTCTTGTCAATTGCTGTGACTTCCAGATGAATTGTATCACCGAAAAGCACTGGCGCCGGCCATTTTAAATTTGCACCCAAAAAGCCAACAACCACACCTTCGATCATTCCAGAATGATCCATAAGACCTGTAGCAATAGAAAATGTTAAAGCACCATGAGCAATTCTCTCACCATATGGTGTATTTGCTTTTGCAAACTCAGCGTCTGTATGTAACTGATTATAATCTCCGGAAAGTCCGGCAAAACGTGTAACATCGGATTCAGTTACAGTCCGTCCGCTTGTTTTAAGTGTTTCACCAATAATCCAATCATTATATCTCTTACCTCTGGCCATTACTTTCTCTCCCTTCTACTATTTATTCTTAAATACCGGCGAACGCTTTTCTACGAAAGCGTGCATGCCTTCTTTTTGATCCTCTGTTGAAAATGCAAGGCAATCATTTGCTGCTTCAATCGACATGGCATCATCAATGTCTACCTGTCTGCCTCGATTAATCGTATCCTTTGCAAGTCCAACTGCGATCGGAGCTTTACTTGCAATAACGTTTGCCATCGCCATTGCCGTATTTATCAACTCTTCCGGCTCAACGACCTGATTAACAAGACCCATTTCTTTTGCTTCCTGACCATTGACCTGGCGTGTTGTAAAAATCAATTCTTTTGCAAGTCCGTCTCCGATCAAACGCGGCATTCTCTGTGTTCCGCCAAAGCCTGGGAAGATACCCAGACCAACTTCTGGAAGTCCAATTTTTGCCTTTGTGGAAGCAATACGAATATCGCAGGCCAGCGTCAGTTCACAACCTCCGCCTAAAGCAAAACCATTAATCGCTGCAATAAACGGTTTACGTACTTTTTCAATACGACGATAGAGTCCCTGACCCTGTTCCATATAGCTCTGCGCCTGAATCGGGTTAAAATCCTTCATATAATCAATATCCGCACCAGCTGCAAAAGCTTTTCCTGCTCCAGTAATAACCGCCACTCTTACATCCTCATCTGCTGCTACCATTTCAACGGCGTCAGCTAATTCTGTTAAGAGCACATCATTAAGTGCATTCAGCGCTTTTGGACGATTTAAGGTAATAAGTGCAACATGTCCCTGTTTTTCATAAATCAAATTTTCATATACCATATGAATCACTCTTTTCTTTAATTTTTATCCCATAATGCTAAACATCGCGACAACAAGTGCCAGTTCAGCAGTGGTAATAACAACGGTAACGATAAATGCATCGAAATAGGATTCTTTATGGTTTGTCTCACAATACTGCAAACAAGTATTTACAAAACCATTATGCGGAAGGGAATCCAGAGCCGAACTGGAAACAGCTGCAATACGATGAATTGCTTCAGCGCTGACACCCATTGGTATAAACAGGTCAGCACACATCGGCACGGCAATACCAAGGCCGCCGGAAGCTGATCCGGAAATACCTGCCAATGCTGCTACAGCAATTGCTACAGCAATGTAAGCATTTCCATTCTGAGCCATACCGGTCAATGCTGCGGACAATGTTGCAAAAGCCGGTGTTGCCTGAACAACTGCGCCAAAGCCTACTGTAGCTGCTGTATTGGCAATTGAAGAAAGACCATTTGTTGCTCCTGCACTCATATCTTTCCAAAACTGTGCAAAGGTATGCGGCATCCATTTCCAGTAAATAACAATTCCTAAAAGAACACCAACAAACAAAGATACAACGATCGGCCATCCGGTAACGTTAAGAATGATGATCAATAAAATCAACGGCAACAGAGAAATAAGGAAATTAGGAACTTCTCTGTTATCATCTTCTGATAAGCTTTCCTCACCAGGAAGAAGCACATAATGTTCGCCGTTTTTTCTGCATTTGTTAATACGCCACTGGATATAAATTGCACATAAAATTACGCAGAAAACAGAGCCAACCAAACCTGGAATTAAACCTGCCGACAATGTTGTTCCTAAATAACTTGTAGGAATAATATTCTGTGTAGACGGTGAAAACGGGCCCGTCATGGCAAACGTACCGCAGCCGGCCAGGTAGCACATTGGGAACAGTCTTCTCGGAACATCCGCACGTTTAAACATACTCTTTCCTAATGGATACAGTGCGAAAAGTGCAACAAACAGATTGACTCCGCCATATCCAAGAACAGCAGCAGCAATGAAGATACCAAGTCCTACATATTTCTCTCCTAACTTATCAACAATTGTTTTGGCAATACTGTCCGTTGCTCCACTGACTTCTGCCAGTTTTCCGAAAATAGCTCCTAATGTAAAAATCAGGAAATAATTCATAAAATAATTTGCAAAGCCTGTCATATAGGCCTGTGTAATCCCCTCAACCACATTAACACCCTGTGATGCCAAAACAAAGATTGAGGCAATTGCCGTAGCAAAAAGGATCGGAACGCCCTTAATAGCTAAAATGGTTAATATTACTAATCCTATAACCACTAAAATAATACCCAACATACAATTTCTCCCTCCGAAAAATTTACTTGTTTAACATAGTTTCCCTCAAATTAATCAGTTCATCTGTAAAAAGTCTTGTATCCATGACTTTCAATTCATCTTCTTTAATAATCGGAGCAAATTCCATTTGACCCAGAATATCCTTTTCAAGATCTACACCCGGTGCAATTTCGATCAACTGAAGGCCGCCTTTAACTAACTTAAATACAGCTCTCTCTGTGACATACAGCACGTTCTGTCCGGTTTCCGCTCCAAACTCACCACTGAAAGTAACCTGCTGTACTTTCTTGATAAATTTCTTGCTTCTTCCTTCCTGAACAATTATCAGTTTTCCGTCCTTAATTTCCTCTTTCAAACCGCCTGCTGTAAAGGTTCCACAGTAAACCAAATTTGGCGTAGTCTGGGAAATATTGATAAAACCACCGGCTCCAGTCACGCCAGTTCCGAATTTACTAACATTGACATTGCCAATTTCATCGGTTTCAGCAAGTCCAAGATAAGAAACATCGAGACCGCCGCCATTATAAAAATCAAACTGGATTTCCTGTTCAACAACTGCCCATGCGTTCTGAACAGCACCAAAAGCTTTGCCGCCTAAAGGTACGCCTGCTACTGCACCGCTCTCAGAAGTCATTGTGATCAAATCAGCACACCCTTCTTCTGCCGCAATATTGGCAATACCTTCCGGCACGCCAACGCCAAGATTAATAATGCTTCCCGGTTTTAATTCCATCGCCGCACGGCGGGAAATCACCTTTTTCGCATTAAATGGCAAGGATGCCACCGCTTCTGTCGGTACAAATGCATGGCCGGAAAGGCTTGGATCATATACATGTAAAGCCGTCTGCCGATGTGTTTCTTCTGGTGTCTGAGATACAACTACAGCATCCACAAAAATGCCAGGAATTGCGACCTTGTCTGTCATTAAACGATCACACGTATACTTAACTTCGACAATAACTTTACCACCGCAGGCTTTAGCTGCCATCGCAATAACACGCATATCTACCGGGAGAGCTTCTTCCTCAAATGAGATATTGCCTAAACTGTCTGCCGTCGTTCCGCGAACAATTGCAACATCAATCTTTGGCGTTTTATACATCAGATATTCTTCACCGTCAATTTCAACAACTTTGACAATATCCTCTGTTGTGATATCATTCAATTTTCCGCCTTCGATACGTGGATCAATAAATGTCTTGAGACCAAGCTTTGTAATATGTCCAGGCATACCCCGAACCGCTTCATGGAACATATCCACGATAACTCCCTGAGGCATATTCCATGCTTTAAACTTATTCTCACGGATCATTTTGCCAATCTGGTCACAGCTTCCAAAATGGCCGCCTATTAATGAGGCCAGTAACCCCTCATGCGCCATATGCTGCCAGCCATGTCCCGGTTCCCAGCATCCCTGCCCGGCAGCAAAAATACCATTCAGATTTTTTGGAGCTCCTGTCTCCAAAAAGCTTTTTTCAATGCCCGCAACAACTTCTTCCGGGAATCCTGCCATTGCGATGCCTGACGTAGCGATACAATCACCATCTTTGATCAGGCCAATGGCATCCTGCAGCGACATTAACTTACTCATATAAATACCTCCTTAAAATATTTCAATACCGACTCACCTTTGATAAGTTATTGTCAATATTTTTAATTATTTAAGAAGCAATTTTTTAGCCAAAAATCTATTCTTTCTTCTTGTTTTTTATTTCACATTAAAAAATTGTTTAAATTATCCAAATTCTTTTTTCTTTTTTGTGCATATTATTCTTTTTTTAGAACAGTCTTTAAAAAAATGGGGGTTTATGATATGATAATTAAAAGAGTTTTCAGACATTTTATGAAGTTTTTCTACTTTTATCGACTATTTTTTAACATTTTTTCTACAAATATAGAAATTGTGAGGTGAAATAAATAAAAATGAGTAACACTATTTTCAACAGTATCTATTTTGAAGATATTCTTCATTATTACGAGGGCAGTATCATTATCTGTGACAATACCGGAAAACTACTTCTTTGTTCTGATGGAACCTGCAAACTTACCGGCCTGTCCCGTGAAAAGCTGCTGAATACCACCATGCAACAACTCGTGGATAACGGAGTGTTCAGTAACAGCTCCTGCCTTGACTGTATCAAACAAGAATCTGAAAACATGTCCTATCTGATTCTCAATGGAGATCCAGAACAGGGAATTTATGCTTACTCGGTACCGATTTTTGATTCAAATCACAAATTAATCCGTACTATTACCTTCAGTCAATCCGAACGTTTTTCTATCCAATACAGAAATCGTGTAGATGAACTCTGCCGAAATATGCAGCAAACCTTCAACACTGTTTTAAACAGCAAAAAAAAGCACTCCTATATCGCGGAAAGCCCCTCCGTCAAAAGAGCTTTTGACTATGCAAAAAAAGTTGCCCAGACCGATGCCAGTATCACAATATACGGGGAATCAGGCAGCGGCAAAGAAGTCCTTGCAAAATATATACATGAGAATAGTTTAAGAAAAAATGAAATTTTTGTTCCGGTCAACTGTGCGACGATTCCAGAAGCTCTGATGGAATCTGAAATCTTCGGCTATGAAAAAGGCAGTTTTACCGGAGCAAACAAAAGTGGAAAATCTGGTTTATTTGAACTTGCCAATAATGGAACTCTTTTCCTGGATGAAATTGGAGAAATGCCTATAAATCTCCAGCCAAAACTTCTGCGTGTCCTTGAAACAGGAGAAATCCGAAAACTTGGCGGAACTACAACTAAAAAAATAAATGTCCGTATTATTTCCGCAACAAATCGAAACCTTCTTAATATGGTTAAAGAAGGGACTTTCCGTGAAGATTTGTATTACCGGCTGAATATTATTCCTATCACTATGCCAGCCCTCCGCGAACGTATTGAAGACATCGAGCCGCTGATCAATTTTTTTCTGAATATTTATAACTATAAATACCATAAATCCGTTACCATTGATCATTCCTACAAAAATGCCATGATAAACTACGCTTGGCCAGGCAACGTACGTGAATTAAAAAACGCGATTCAACGTTATGTGATCACCGACGGAATGTCACAAGATTTGTTAGTGGGTCCATCCTTTACCCCTTCCCATGAAAAAACGATAAACTCCGAAACAGAGCATATCTTGAATGATTATATTTATGAAGCCCCAAATGTTTTCCGTCATTTCAAAGATTATAAATATAACTGTGAATATCAATACTTTTTTGAGCTTTTAAAACATACCAATGGAAATGTAGCAAAAATTGCGGCTCTTTCCGGCCTTCACATGTCCGGAATTTATAAACGATTGGATACCTTCAAATTAGACCCCAAAAAATTTCAAAAATAAATCGAGTAGGAGGAATTTCTCTTGATTGAGAAATTCCGACCTCTCACACCACC